>ERZ511473.106-NODE-106-length-200203-cov-26.846132_pt1 | contig 200203 bp, 153 predicted proteins | sample MGYA00374947_ERZ511473 | MGnify/ENA primary metagenome ERZ511473 (study PRJEB26303, sample SAMN06343854) | sediment metagenome | isolation source: hot spring sediment | place: Canada: British Columbia | collected 2012-09-26 ...
TTGCGCGCACACTCGCACACGATCGTCGCGCGGAAGAGCAAGAGCCGCGACGTCAGCCCGCCGTGGCGCGGCAACGCATTTGCAAGGCTTGTGTCAGAGGTTTTCCTGTCGCCCAGTGTTTGCGTATCGCCAAGCATTGAGGCACGCCAATCGTTAGCGCCCGGGATGCCCTCAACGGCTGGCGTATTGCTCGCTGGACGCGTGAATTACGTCTTAACCTGCTCTTTATTTTCGCCTCTGAGATTTTGACGGATTCTTGATGCGCATGTGCGTATTAATCCACGTGAAGTGAAGCAGCCAACACTTGGCAGGGGAATCAGATTCTTTGCAGGTAGCAAAGTCAGGTACTTGTGATGTGCGACACAGACCTTTTCGTGGTGCTCGTGGTGGGTGTACTCAATTTGCTAATGGCAGGTCTTCTCTGGCTCTGTAGTCGCCTGCAAGAACAAGCAGGAAGCTGAATTAGTCGAAGGCTGATGAGGGATGTGAACATGGGTGTGCTGGAGTGGCTGAGTATGTTCGTGGCGCTGGGCTTGCTGGTGTACCTGTTTGTGGCGCTACTCAAGCCGGAGTGGTTCGCATGACTCTCTCTGCCTGGGGACAGTTGGTGGTGTTCTTCGGCGTGCTCCTGGCGGCAGCCTGGCCCCTGGGGAAGTACCTGGCGCGGGTCTATCAGGGGCAGCCGTGCGGTCTGGACAGCATCCTGGGTTGGCTGGAGCAACTGCTGTATCGCCTGAGCGGCGTGCAGCCCCAGGAAGAAATGACCTGGCGAACATATGCTGTCACGCTGCTGCTGTTCAATGGCATTGGCTGGTTGTTTCTTTATGGGTTACTGCGTCTCCAGGGAATGTTGCCCCTGAACCCGCAACAGTCCCCGCCCTGCATCCGCACCTGGCCTTCAACACGGCCATCAGTTTTGTCACCAACACCAACTGGCAAAATTATGGCGGTGAAACCACCTTGAGTTATTTATCACAAATGCTGGGACTGGCGGTGCAGAACTTCCTCTCGGCGGCGACCGGTCTGACGGTCCTGGTAGCTCTCATCCGCGGCCTGGTGCGGCGCTCGGCACAAACCATCGGCAACTTCTGGGTGGATCTGGTGCGCTCCACCTTATATGTTTTGTTGCCTCTGTCTTTGCTATTAGCCCTTCTGCTGGTCTCCCAGGGAGTGATCCAGAACTTCCAGCCTTATCAGAAAGTAGCTCTACTGCAACCCCAGAAAGAGAGGGCCGAGCAGACGTTGCCCATGGGACCGGTCGCCTCACAGGTGGCCATCAAGCAACTGGGCACCAATGGCGGCGGCTTCTTCAATGCCAATGGAGCACATCCTTATGAGAATCCCACGCCGTTGTCCAATTTTCTGGAGATGCTCGCCCTGCTCTTACTGCCGGCGGCGTCCTGCTTTCTCTTTGGAGAGATGGTCGGCGATCGTCGGCAGGGTTGGGCGTTGTTAGCGGCCATGTTGTTACTCCTGGTACCGCTGGCCGTCGCCGCCATCTTGGCAGAGCAGGCTGGTGTGCCCGCTTTGGCAGAAATGGGAGTGGACCTGGCGCCGAGTTCCTACCAATCAGGAGGGCAGATGGAGGGCAAGGAAACCCGCTTTGGCATAGCCGGTTCAGCCCTTTTTGCCGCTGTGACTACGGCAACCTCCTGCGGCGCGGTCAATGCGATGCATGACTCTTTTACTCCTCTGGGAGGTCTGGTGCCCCTGTGGTTGATGCAACTGGGTGAAGTCGCTTTCGGGGGTGTGGGCAGCGGGTTGTATGGCATGTTGATGTTCGTGCTCGTGGCGGTCTTTGTTGCGGGGCTGCTGGTGGGCCGCACCCCGGAATATTTGGGAAAGAAAATCCAGGCCTATGAAATGAAAATGGCTTCGCTGGCGATCCTCATCATGCCTTTGGTGGTGCTCCTGGGCACCGCCATAGCGGTTCTGGGACCGGGGTTGGAATATGTTGCAGAAAATGGCGAGGTGAAGTCCTGTCTCAACAATCCCGGCGCTCACGGTTTTTCCGAGGTCCTCTATGCGTTTACTTCCGCAACGAACAATAATGGCAGCGCCTTTGCTGGGCTGTCTGGGGATAATCCTTTTTATAACATCGCCCTGGGGATAGCGATGTTTATCGGCCGGTTTGGGGTGATCATCCCCATACTGGCAGTGGCCGGTTCGCTGGCGCGTAAAAAATACACTCCGCCGGGTGCAGGCACTTTAGCCACGCACACACCCCTTTTTGTTCTCTTTCTCGTGGGCACCATTCTCCTGGTCGGCGCCCTGAATTTTGTGCCGGCTCTGGCTCTCGGTCCACTTGTGGAACACTTGCAGATGGTCATGCCCTGAGACATACCGACCCTGGTTTGGGAGCGTGTCTGATGTCTGTGACCAAACGACGGCCGCTACTGGATCCGGCGCTGCTGTCTGGGGCCCTGGTGGAAGCGGTAAAGAAGTTCCATCCGGCCCGCCAGGTGCGCAACCCGGTGATGTTCACCGTGTTGGTGGGCAGCGTGCTGACCACCTTTTTGGGACTTCGAGCCTTGTGGGTTGGCGGCGAGGAAACGCCCGGTTTTATCTGGGGCGTTTCTGCCTGGCTTTGGTTTACGGTGTACTTCGCCAACTTTGCCGAGGCCTTGGCGGAAGGGCGCGGCAAGGCTCAGGCCGAAGCGCTGCGGCGGGCCCGCCGCGATGTGCAGGCCAAGAAACTGGAGGAACCCCGCCGCGATGCCCCCTACCAACTGGTGCCCGGCCGGACGCTGCGCAAGGGCGACCTCGTGCTGGTGGAGGCCGGAGACATGATCCCTGCCGACGGCGAGATCATCGAAGGGATTGCCTCCGTTGATGAAAGCGCCATCACCGGGGAAAGTGCTCCGGTAATCCGCGAGGCTGGAGGCGACCGCAGCAGCGTCACCGGGGGGACACGTGTGCTCTCTGATTGGCTCATTATCTGCGTCACCACCAATCCCGGAGAAACGTTTCTGGACCGCATGATTGCCCTGGTGGAGGGAGCCAAGCGGCAAAAAACGCCCAACGAGATCGCCTTGGATATTCTGCTGGCCGCCCTGACCATCGTCTTTCTGGTGGTGTGCGTCACTCTTTTGCCCTACTCGCTATACAGTGTGCGTGCGGCCGGGCAAGGCAGCCCGGTGACGATTACTGTGCTGGTGGCGCTGCTGGTCTGTCTGATTCCTACAACCATCGGGGGTCTGCTGTCGGCCATCGGCATCGCCGGCATGGACCGGATGATCCAGGCCAATGTTCTGGCCCTGTCCGGTCGCGCCGTGGAAGCCGCGGGAGATGTGGACGTGCTTTTGTTGGATAAGACCGGCACGATTACCTTGGGGAACCGGCAGGCGGTGGAGTTTCTGCCGGCGCCTGGGGTGCCGCTGGAGGTGCTGGCAGACGCCGCCCAGTTGGCCTCGCTGGCCGATGAAACGCCGGAGGGCCGCAGCATCGTGGTCCTGGCCAAAGAGCGCTATGGTCTGCGCGGCCGGCAACTCCAGGAGCTGCAGGCCACCTTTATTCCGTTTTCGGCGCAGACCCGCCTGAGCGGCGTCAAGCTGGGTTCTCGGCAAATCCTCAAAGGCGCCGCCGGCGCCATCGCCAACCAGGTCCGCGCCTGGGGAGGACTGGTTCCCAGTGAGGTAGAGCAAACCGTGGAGGCCATCGCCCGTCGGGGCGGCACACCCTTGGTGGTTGCCGAGGGGCCGGAGAAACCCCGTGTGCTCGGCGTCATCCATCTGAAGGATGTCATCAAAGGAGGCATCCGCGAACGCTTTGCCGAGTTACGGCGCATGGGCATCAAAACCGTGATGATCACCGGGGACAATCCGCTCACGGCCGCCGCTATTGCCGCCGAGGCCGGCGTGGATGACTTCCTGGCCCAGGCCACGCCCGAAGCCAAGCTGCGCCTCATCCGCCAGTATCAGGCCGACGGCCGACTGGTGGCCATGACCGGCGACGGCACCAATGATGCACCCGCTCTGGCTCAGGCCGATGTCGCCGTCGCCATGAATACCGGTACTCAGGCCGCCAAAGAAGCCGCTAACCTTGTTGACCTCGATTCCAATCCTACCAAACTATTGGAGATCGTCGAAATAAGTAAACAGCTGCTCATCACACGCGGCGCCCTGACAACCTTCAGTCTGGCCAACGATGTGGCCAAGTACTTTGCCATCATCCCCGCAGCTTTTTCATCCACTTATCCCGTGCTGGAAGTGTTCAATATCATGCGCCTGGCCACGCCCGCCAGCGCCATTCTCTCGGCGGTCATCTTCAACGCCCTGATCATCATCGCGCTCATCCCGCTGGCGCTGCGCGGCGTACGCTACCGTCCCGTGGGCGCTGCCCGGCTGTTGCGCGACAACCTCCTGATCTACGGCCTCGGCGGACTGGTGGCGCCGTTCCTGGGGATCAAGGCGATTGATCTGTTTCTGGTAGTTCTCGGATTGACATAAGGGGAAAAATCATGCGCGCACACCTGCGCACTGCCTGGACCCTCTTTGGTTTGCTGACGCTGCTCACCGGCGTCTGCTATCCCGTGCTGGTCACGCTCCTGGCCCAGGGATTCTTTCCTCACCAGGCGAACGGCAGCCTGCTGATGGAGGAGGGTCGGCCTGTCGGTTCCGAGTGTATCGGCCAGCCCTTTGACGACCCGCGCTATTTCTGGGGTCGGCCCTCGGCGACCGAACCGGCGTACAATGCCGCTTCCTCTACAGGTTCCAATCTTGGGCCCACGAACCGGGATTGGTTAGAGCAAGTGCGCCAGGGCATTGCCCAGCTGCAATGTGCCCACCCGGACCAGACTGGCCCAGTCCCTGTGGATTTGGTCACGGCTTCGGCCAGCGGTCTGGACCCGCATATCAGCCCGGCTGCTGCTGAGTATCAAGTAGTTCGGGTGGCTCGTGCCCGCGGTCTGCCGGTGGAACAAGTGCGCCGGCTAGTAGCCGAGCACACCGAAGGTCCCACCTGGGGCGTCCTGGGAGAGGCACGCGTCCATGTGCTCCGCCTCAACCGGGCCCTGGACCGCCTCTGCCGCACCTCTGCATCTCGACCAGCGCCTCAGACGCGAGGAAAATAACACCCAGCGCAGAGGCGGCAAAGCGCGAATCGGATGGATCAACTCGTCGAGCTGCAACAGCCCATACCGCGCCCAAAAGAGGAGACAGTCCAGTTATCTTCCGGTTTCCTTTCCACAGTGTTGCAAGATACGCCTGTAGGCAGACTGGCGCCGGTCGCGCGCCGGGTGTCTGGCCGTATTGCTGGCCGTTTATGGCCGGTATTTCTCTGCAAACACTTCAGGGGTATAAATGCTCGTGGAAGATCCGAAGCGCAGACACCCGAACCCTGGAATCGTTCGGCGCCGGTCTCGATTTGCCGGCTTTATGCACGACTCAAGTAGCCCCGGGGACTTCCAACGCATTGCCAAGAGAACATCCCCTGCTGAACGGTGTTTAGAATGAATTCCGTTGCCCGAAAGATGCGAGTAGAACGGACGGGCATTTTCGGAGGTTGCTGCATGCACCTATCCATCTGGCTGACATGTCTGGCGTGCTTGGCCCATGAAGTTCCGGCGGCGCCATCACCAGCTGCCTTGAAAGCCGCTGCTGACTACAACGCATCTCATCGTGGTCAGGCTCTGGTCGTGTTGCATGATGGCCAGGTGATTTACGAGCGCTACGACCACGGAGGTGCTCCTGACCGACTGCAAATGCTCGCCAGTGGAAGCAAAAGTTTTATAGGCGTAGCCGCGGTAGCGGCAGTGCAAGACGGTATCCTGCGGCTGGATGACCCAGCCTGCGAAGCGATCACGGAGTGCAAAGGTGACCCCAACAAGGCGAAGATCACCTATCGTCATCTCTTGACGATGACCAGTGGACTGCAGCCTGGGGAACGCGGGAAAGCGAATCAGATCCCGTCGTGGAAGGAGATCATCGCCAGGCCTACGACTGGCAAGCCCGGTGAGCAGTTCCAGTACGGTCCTTATCATTTGCTGGCTTTTGCGTATGCCCTGGAACGAAAACTTGGTAAAGAATCCTTGGAGGCCTATTTACAGCGTCGCATTTTCGAGCCGCTGGACATTAAGGTCGAATGGCGTATCCGCTGCGCCGACGGCCATCCCCAGGTCGGTGGTGGCGCGTTCCCAACGGCCAGAGATTGGACACGGTTCGGCGAGTTCATTCGTCAACAAGGCCGGTCGGGGGAAAACAGCTTGTCGAAGCCAAGTTAGTGGCCGAGTGCTTTCAGGGAACGTCGCAGAACCCGGCCTATGGCCTGACCTGGTAGTTAAGGAAAAGAGCTAGCGACGAACAGCGCCGCAAGGTTTCCATCCTCTCCTGGGAATGGGGAGACGTCGCCAACGCCGATTAGTTGCCTGGGGACCTGGTCGCCGCCTGTGGTGCTGGAAAGCAGCGGTTGTACGTCATTCCTTTGCAAAAACTTGTCATCGTTCGTTTAGGCCCTCTGGGAACAAATTTTTCTGATATCGAGTTCCTCAGTCTGCCACTACGGGGTCACTCGCCGGATAAAATGACGCAGGCGAGCACACGATGCAACCTTAGACGCAACTGGCGTGGCGAGGTTCGCAGTCGGCCGCAATTACAAATGCCAGTGGGATGGAAAAGGGTTTGGTATTGTTCACCGTATAATTTTCGTGAGTGCTCTCAGCAGCCGCATCGCCCATTAGACACAGTATTCCCATACCTGTAATGCACGCTTCAGAACTGAGAGCCATGGGCAAAGAATACAGTTGTGCCAAAAATGAATCGAGAAACGCAACGCCCAGATCCGGACGTGCTCCTGGCCCAGGTTGAGGCAGAAGAAACTGCCAACCGTCGGGGTAAATTGAAGATATTTTTTGGTTATGCGGCTGGCGTAGGAAAAACTTATGCTATGCTGCAGGCTGCCCGCCGTGAGCGTGCCGACGGCGTGGATGTCGTGGTGGGGTATGTGGAGACGCATGGCCGGCCGGAAACCGAGGCCCTCCTCGATGGGTTGGAAATTTTGCCGCCGCTTCAGGTTTCCTACAAAGGAATCTTGCTGCGAGAATTTGACCTGGAAGCGGCCCTGAGACGTCGGCCGCAATTACTGTTAGTGGACGAACTGGCTCACACTAATGCTCCTGGTGTTCGCCATGCCAAACGCTGGCAGGACGTAGAAGAACTGCTGCAAGCCGGAATCCACGTTTGGACTACGCTCAACGTACAACACGTGGAAAGCTTGAATGATATTGTGGCGCAGATCACGGGAGTTGTCGTACGAGAGACAGTACCCGATGCGATCCTGGAACGCGCTCCGGAAATTGTATTGATTGACTTGCCGCCCGAGGAGTTGCTGGAGCGACTCCGCGAAGGCAAAGTATATGTCCCACAACAAGCCGAGCGCGCCCTGGAACACTTTTTCCGAAGAAGCAACCTGGTGGCACTGCGGGAGTTGCCTTACGTCAGGTGGCGCAGCGTGTCCATCAAGAAGTACTCCACGCGCGTCAGGCGCGAGCCGCTGGCGTTCCTTGGGCGACAAAGGACCGGTTGCTTGTCTGCGTTGGGCCTAGTCCGACCAGTGCACGGTTAATTCGGACGGCCAAACGTATGGCGAGCAGTCTTGGTGCGGAATGGTGGGCAGTCAGCGTGCAGCCAACCGGCGAACATGCGCAAGCAGTGGCTGATCGGCAACGCATTGGCCGACATCTTCGTTTGGCGGAGCAATTGGGTGCCCAGACTCAAATCCTCACCGGGACAGACGTAGCCGAAACTTTGCTGGACTTTGCCCGGCACCACAACGTTACCAAAATCCTGGTGGGGAAAACTTCCCAGCCGCGATGGAAGCGCTTTTTGTTTGGAACGGTCGTGGACACATTGGTGGATCGTAGTGGCGATATAGACGTTTATATCATCCGCGGCGAGGATGAACCTTCCAGTTCGGGAACGTCAGGCAGCGTTCTGTCCAGACCTCGTTCGCTGCAATCCTGGCGGAATTATTTCTGGACCGCATGTGTGATTTTGTTTTGCACGCTGATAGGCTGGGCCAGTCAGGGATGGGGGCTCAGTCAAGCCAACGTGGCCATGATCTTCCTGCTCGGGGTGGCCTATGTCGCCGCTCGTTACGGTCGTGGTCCAGCAATTGCCGCCTCGCTGGCTAGCGTTCTGGTCTTCGATTTCTTCTTTGTGCACCCTATTTGTCCTTCGCCGTCAGCGATGCCCAATATATTGTCACGTTTGGCGTTATGCTCATCATCGGCCTGCTCATCAGTGGGTTGACGGTAAGGTTGCGGGAACAACTCCGGGCAGCTGAGCAACTGGGCCAGCGGACGGCCGCCCTTTTCCACCTCACCCGGCAACTTTCCCAGGTAGCTGGCCTCGACTTTTTGCTGAGCATTGCGGGCAAACAATTAGAGCAAATTTTCCGTGGTCAGGTCATCATTTACTATCGCCAGCCCTCCGGAGAATTGGAAGTGCGTTATCGCCACAAAGATTTCCCATGGGTGCAAGATGAGAAGTTGCAGTCGCTGGCCCGCTGGGTAGCGGAGCGGAATCAGCCTGCGGGACTGGGGACTGATATAGTTCCCAGCGCCAACGTTTTTTTGGTACCTCTAGTTGGGTCCCAGCGCACAGTGGGCGTCGTCGGCATTCTCCCAGCCGACTCGCAGCAATTTGCCGATCCCGAACAACAGCAGCTACTGGAAACCTGTGCCAGCCTCATTGCTCTGGCCCTGGAGCGCGACCAGTCCGCCCTGGAGGCCTACGAAGCCCAACGGCAGATCGAATCGGAGCAGATTCGCAACGCCTTGTTGAATTCCCTTTCTCATGACTTACGAACTCCGCTGTCAGCCATTAGTTGTGCTGCGTTACGCTTGCTTGAGCTTCCTTCGCCGTCCTTTAGCGAGACACAGCGCGAGTTATTGCAGACCATTGCTGACGAATCTACTCATTTGGCACGTTTAGTGGATAAGCTTTTGGAGATGAGCCGCCTCGTTTCCGGAAAAGTCCAGCTCAATCTTCAATGGCATGTGTTGGAAGAGATTATCGGGTCAGCCTGCCAACGACTGAAAAGTGAACTGGCACAGCATCCTTTGCATGTCGAGTTGCCACGTGGTTTGCCATTGCTCTATGTGGACGGGCTGCTCCTGGAGCAGGTTTTTTTCAATTTGCTGGAAAACGCAGTTCGGCATACACCGCCAGGCTCGCAGATATTTTTGAGTGCCCGCCAGGTCAATCGTCATGTGGAAATTCGGGTTGCGGATAATGGCCCAGGGCTTCCGGCAGGTGCGGAAACGCGAATTTTCGAGAAGTTTTTCCGCGGAGGCTCCCCTGGGCAGAGTCATCGTGGCGTGGGCTTGGGATTGGCTATTTGTCAAACCATTTTGCGGCTCCATGGTGGAGAGATTTACGCGCGCAATCGCCCCGAAGGAGGAGCGGAGTTCGTAGTGCGGCTTCCCTGCGAACAACAGCCGCCTGCTGTTCCCTTAGACGAGGAGGCTAGCTCTGTACCTGCATGAGCCATGAAGTCCGCCGAGCCTTTAATCCTGGTCGTGGAAGACGAACGCCCCATCCGCCGTTTCCTGCACCTGGCCTTGACCGGCGAGGGCTATCGGGTCCTCGAAGCGGAGACGGGGGAGCAAGCCCTGCGTCTGGCGGCCCAACAACCCCCCGACCTGGTGCTGCTTGACCTGGGGCTGCCCGATAGCGACGGCCAAGAAGTCCTGCGCCGCCTGCGGGAATGGCTCCAGGCTCCGATCCTCATCCTCTCCGTGCGCGATCAGGAACAGCAGAAAATCGCTGCCCTGGACAGCGGCGCCGACGACTACCTCACCAAACCCTTCAGCACCGGCGAACTGCTGGCCCGCATCCGCGTGGCGCTTCGCCATGCCACACGCAGCGCCGCAGAACGCGAGTCGTCTGTTTTTGTCTGTGGCAACCTGAAAGTGGACCTGGCCGCACGCCGGGTCTTCGTCCGAAACCACGAAGTCCACCTGACACCCCTCGAATACAAACTGCTGGCCACCCTGGTGCGCTACGCCGGCAAGGTGCTAACACACCGGTTCCTTTTACAACAGGTGTGGGGGCCGCATCACCTGGAAGACACGCATTATCTTCGCGTCTTCATGGCGAGTCTTCGTCGCAAGCTGGAAGAGGAACCCGCTCGTCCTCGCTACCTCCTTACTGAACCCGGGGTTGGTTATCGCCTCGCTGTCGAATCCTGATGTCGTTCGGAACCAGGCAGCTTGTGCACGCGACCCACCTCTGAACTGGGACACGGAAACGCCTCGGCAACGGCGATACCCGGGACAAACGGACAAACTGGAGTGCAAATATCTCGACACGGAATCGTCTCTGCAACGGCGATACCGCCAATATGCAGGAGACTACCGCTCGTGGGCTGGCGAACGTCGTTGCAATCACGGCAGCGCACACCACGGGGGGGCTTACGCCCCCCGCTCTTGGCTGTACATGCGTTCGTGCCTCGCAAAAGTCGCCATATTACCGACGAACGTTCGTGCATTCGAGCAAGCGCGGCGACGTCAGCCCGCCGTGGCGCGGAAGGCGTGTCTGCGCGGGCGATTGCGCGCACACTCGCACACGATCGTCGCGCGGAAGAGCAAGAGCCGCGACGTCAGCCCGCCGTGGCGCGGCAACGCGACTGCGGTGGCGTTCGCGCACGCCGTCGGCAGGGTCTTACGTGATTGGGCTATCACGCCCCCTGCAAGTGCGTTTCCGCGTCCACAACCGGTGGTTTGCGAAGGGCGAAACGTCGCCTTAGCAAGCGCGTTTACCGACCCACGGCGGGCTAACGCCAGCCGCTCCTGGTCGTTTGGGCGGCGACTGCGTGCGAACGTATGCGTGATCGCCCTCAATGTCGCGATTCCCAATCCACAGCGAGCTGACGTCCGCCCCTGCTGGTCTTCCCCGCGACGAATTGGGCGCGAACGTGCGCGGACTCGTCCTCGCAGTTGCGATTCTCGATGCACGGCGGGCTGGCGACGGCTGGTCCCCGGTAGCTACGCCGCTCCTCGGAAAGCCACCTTCCAGGCTTCGCCGTCACCGAACCTGCTGGAGAGCACTGTTGGGCGAAACCAACGGTCAGCTGGACTGGAGAGGATTCTTGCTGGTCCGGCGGCAGGCGAAGCCAGAAATTGTTGGCCGCACAGCCCGGCTAATGCCCCAAAGTGCGCCTTCTCCGTGATTTCAGCAGCTCACCAGAGGCATCAGACACGCATCGGGAGCTAGCGAATGATACTTTTTGCGGCCAAAAGTATAATTCCCGGGCTGGGTATGGAATTTTTGTATCATTAGCTGGAGCCATGCCTGCTTGGCCGATACCGGACTCGACTACAACGCTCCTCGCCGGGACGGTTTGCGGCTAAGAGACAGCACCCGGCCGCTGGGAAGGTGGTGCTGAGATGGAACCAAGACAATTTGCCGGCAGTTCGACCGGCCATGTGCGCCGCATCGGTAGTGGCGAGTTAGCCTATTGGGCGTTTATTCCCAATCCTCTGCCACCAAAGTTGACACTCGACACCGAACTGGTGAACGTGCTGGACGAAGCCACTCTGGCATTGGGCCGGCTCGATGGAATCGGCTCGCAGCTAAGTAATCCGTACCTCTTGATCCGGCCTTTCACGCGTCGCGAGGCCCTTTTATCATCCCGTATTGAGGGAACCCAGGCCGAACTGACAGATTTGCTCCTGTTCCAGCTGGACACTGAGAGCTTAGGGGAACGGGACCGCGACGTCCGAGAGGTCATGAACCTGGTCGGGGCAACCGAATTTGCCTTGGAGCAAATCGCCAGTCCCGGTGGCTTGCCGATGAGTTTGCGGTTACTGCGGGAGGTACATCGCCGGCTGCTGCACGGTGTGCGCGGGCAGGAACGCACACCTGGAGAATTTCGCCGGTCTCAGAACTGGATCGGGCTACCGGGTTGCTTGCTGCGCCAAGCAGCTTTTATCCCGCCGCCAGCGGAAGAGCTGCCTGATCTGCTCGGGAACCTGGAGCGCTACATCCATCAGCCTCATGAGTATCCTCTGCTGGTTCGTGCAGCGCTGGTGCACTATCAGTTCGAGGCCATTCATCCTTTTCAAGACGGCAATGGTCGCATTGGGCGGCTGCTCATCGTTCTCTGTTTGCTTCATTGGAAAGTCTTACGCTGCCCGTTGCTCTGGCTCAGCGCTTATTTCGAGCGACACCGAGACCAGTACTATGACCACTTGCTGGCGGTCAGCCAACACGGGGCTTGGCGAGAATGGCTGATGTTTTTCCTGCGAGGTGTGTACCAAGAGAGCGTAGATGCCCTGCGGCGTGTTGAGGCCATCATGGACTTACAGCAAAAATGGCGGGACCGGCTATTGGCCACCCGGCAGCGCTCTGCCAAGGCTTTGAAGGTGCTGGAGAATCTTTTCGTTTGGCCAGCAGTTACCATCCCGCAGGTACAACGTTTACTGGGCGTAAGTTACCGGGCAGCGAAGATGCTGGTCGATCGGCTGATCGCAGCCGGTATTCTCACACGGTGGCAACCGCCACAGGTTCGCCCACGCCCACGTTGGTTCGTGGCCAGCGAGCTATTAGAAATTCTCGCAGCGGACACGGTCAACGCCCCGTCTCCTGGTCAATCCGAGAATCACCGGGCTGCTGGCGGTCAAGGAGAGGCCGTTTGAAGTCTCAGGCCAGCAGGTTCACGCCAGCATTTTGGTGATGACGCGGCCGCCGATGTCGGTGAGTCGGAAGTCGCGGCCCTGGAAACGGTAGGTGAGTTTGGTGTGGTCGAAACCAAACAGGTGCAGAATCGTCGCGTGCAGGTCGTGGACGTGGATCGGGTCTTCGACGATGTTCCAGCCGATTTCATCGGTCTTGCCGATGACCTGTCCGCCTTTGATACCGCCGCCGGCCAGCCAGATGCTGAAGGCGAACGGATGGTGATCCCGGCCGGAGACGCTGGTAAATCCCGGTCGGTTTTCGCCCAGCGGTGTGCGTCCGAACTCCGAGAGCCAGATCACCAGCGTCGAATCGAGCAGGCCACGCCGTTTCAAATCCTTCAACAAAGCGGCGATAGGCTGGTCGGCCATTTTGCAGTTGAAGGCCAGTTCTTTGTCCAGGTTGCTGTGGTGATCCCAGGAAGCGTGGAAAATCGAGACGAAGCGGACACCCCGTTCGACAAGTCGGCGAGCCAGCAGACAGTTCAGGGCGAAGGAATGATACACGCCCCGTCCACCGCCGCGGGAACTGGTGCCGTCATCGTTGCGATCCAGCCCGTACATCTCGATCGTTTCTTTGGTCTCGTTGCTGAAATCGAGCAATTCTGGGGCGGCAGCCTGCATGCGGAAAGCCAGTTCGTAGGCGGCGATGCGGCTCTGAATCTCCGGATCGCGGGCGACGCTGCCGTGCATCTGATTGAGGTCGCGCAGTGCACCAATCGTTTTCTCCTGCATGGTGCGGGTCAGCCCCGGCGGATTGTTGAGATTCAACACCGGCTCGCCCTGATTGCGGAATAAAACACCGCCATAACTCGTCGGCAGAAAACCGCTTGACCAGTTCGAGGTGCCACCACTGGTACCGCGACCGGAAGTCAGCACCACGTAGCCGGGCAGGTTCCGCGATTCGCTTCCCAGTCCGTACACCAGCCACGAGCCCATGCTGGGGCGGCCAAACTGCGTCGAACCCGTGTTCATCAACAACTGCCCCGGGTGGTGGTTGAACGCCTCCGTCCACATTGAGCGGATCAGGCAAATGTCGTCCACGCAGGTGGCCAGGTGCGGTAGAAAGTCGGACAATTCCATGCCACACTGGCCGTATTTTTTGAATTTGCGCGGGCTACCCATGAGCGTGGCCGTGTCCTTCTGGATGAACGCAAACCGCACGTTCTTGATCAGCGATTCCGGCAGCTTCTGGCCGTGCAATTCGTTGAGCTTCGGTTTGGGGTCAAACAGATCAAGCTGGCTCGGCCCGCCCTCCAGGTAGATGCAGATACAGTTTTTCGCTTTGCCCGGGAAATGTCCTGGTCGAGGCGCCAGCGGGTTGATACGGCGGTCGAGGTAGGCTTCTTCCGCCAACAATTGGTCATCGCGAAGCATGCTGGCCAGAGCTAACAGACCGATTCCTCCAGCCGTCGAAGTCAGAAACGCGCGTCGGCTTTGCAGCAACCACTCCTGCCAGGGCGCCATGGCTGGTATCCTCCAGATCGGCAGCGATTGTTTGCGGCGTTACTCACGGGTGATGAATTCGTCGAGGTTCAGCAGCACGCGAGCGACACCAACCCAGGCCAGTGCTTGCGGCACCGGCACGTTCGCCGGTCGGTATTGGCCAAGCAGGACCTCTGCGGCTTTTGGGTCGCGTTCGGCTTCGGCGACAAATTCACGCCAGAGCGTTTCCAGCCGGCTCAGTTCGCCCGGCGTCGGTTCGCGGGTCAAAGCGGAGCGAAACGCCATGCGCAGCCGATCCGCGACCGTGCCCGACATCACCGCCAGACGTTGGCCGAAGGCCTGGGCACATTCCACGAATACCACGTCGTTGAGCAGGGTCAGCGACTGCAGCGGTGTGTTTGAGCGTTCGCGTTTCATGCAGCAGACATTCGAGTCCGGCGCATCGAACATCACCAGCGTCGGATACGGACTGGTTCGCTGGAACCAGATGTACAGGCCACGACGATAGCGGTCCGGGCCTGTGCTTTCGACCCATTTAGCACTACCGGCGTAAGTCAATTCGGAAATACCGGCAGGTTGCGGCGGGCGTACACTCGGGCCGCCAATGCGTCGCACCAGAAGACCGCTGACCGCCAGGGCATTGTCGCGGATAACCTCGGCCTCCAGCCGCAAGCGATTCTGCCGAGCTAACAGAGCGTTATACGGATCGCGTTGCTCCAGCTCCGGCCGATACGCCGACGATTGCCGATACGTCGCCGAAGTTACGATCAAACGGTGCAGTTTTTTCAAGCTCCATCCCTGGCGGATGAATTCCGAGGCGAGCCAGTCGAGCAACTCCGGATGGGACGGTTTTTCTCCCTGGGTGCCGAAATCGTTCACCGTCGGCACAATACCGCGACCGAAATACCGCTGCCAGATCCAGTTGACGGTAACCCGCGGGGTCAGCGGATTGGCAGGATCAACAATCCATTCCGCGAGGTCAAGTCGGTTGGGCGGATTATGTTTCGGTTTGAACGGATGCAGGACGGCCGGTGTGCCCGGCTGTACCTCTGCGCCAGGCCGCAGAAAATCGCCACGAATCAGCACATGCGTTTTCCGCAGCGGACCAAGTGCCAGCGTCTGTGCCTGCGAGACGGTCGGTTTGGCGCGATCGTGGGCTTGCAGTTTCTTGTGGAGTGTTGCCAGCGTGGCATCGGTGCTGGCCAGGTAATCGAGCAAGGTCTTCTGCTGTGTAGCGGTGCGCTGGGCAGGCGGTGTTTGCAAGGCACTGCGGACACCGGCCGGTAGTTTTTCGCGTTCGGCAGCCTGGAGCGTAGCTTCCCATTGGGTCAGTTTCCCCGCTAGCTCCTGCCGACGCTTTTCGATTGCCTGCACGAGCTCCTGCCGACGTTTTTCGTGCTCGGCCAGTTTCGGACGCAGCATTTCTTCTTCGCCCGGCAAAGGTGCGGGGATATCCACTTCTCGGTCGCTGTTGAAAAAGGCGAAAAGCTGGTAAAACTCCCGCTGCGTAAAGGGATCGTACTTGTGGTCGTGGCACTGGCAGCAATTCATGGTCGTGCCGAAAAAGACGGCGAACGTCGTGTTGACGCGATCCACCACCGCCTCGACGCGGAACTGTTCCTGATCCACGCCCCCTTCGCGATTGGTCAGCGTGTTGCGGTGAAAACCGGTCGCCACTTTCTGTTCGGTGGTGGCATTCGGTAGCAGGTCGCCCGCCAGCTGCTCGATCACGAACCGGTCGAAAGGCATGTCGCGGTTCAGCGCGTCAATCACCCAGTTTCGCCAGCGCCAGGCCCAGGGTCGGCCCAGGTCCTTTTCGTAGCCGTCACTGTCGGCATAGCGAGCCAGATCGAGCCAGTGGCGTGCCCAGCGTTCACCGTAGTGTGGCGAATCGAGCAAACGGTCTACAGCCCGTTCGTAAGCATCCGGGCTGGTGTCGCGGAGGAACGCCTCAATTTCTACCAGGGTCGGTGGCAGACCGGTCAAGTCAAGACTCACTCGCCGTAACAGCTTCAACCGATCGGCTTCGGGCGATGGTGCAATGCCTTCCTGTTCCAGCCGCGCCAGCACAAACGCATCAATGGGATTGCGCACCCAGGTGGCATTTTTCACCGCTGGAATCGCCGGTCGCCGAATCGGTTGGTAGGCCCAGTGATCCGAACGCAGCGCCGCTGGGCCTTCGGCAGGTTTCGGCCAGTGGGCACCCTGATCGATCCAGGCCCGCAATTTGGCAATTTCGTCTGCAGAAAGCGGGTTACCCCCCTCGGGCATTTTCAGGTCCGGGTCGCTGCCATCCAGGACACGGACGAGGCGACTCTTCCGACTGTCGCCAGGAACGATGACCGGCCCGGAATTACCGCCTTTGAACGTTAAATCCGGATGATCGAGTCGCAAACCGCCCTTGGCTTTTCGCGGCCCGTGGCAGGAAAGGCAATGCCGGGCCAAGATCGGCTGAATGTCGCGGTGGAAATCCACGGTACCATTTAAGTGCGGGGAGCGGGAGTCCTTCGTGCTTCCCGAAGCAGTGGCGGGCTCACTTTTCGCATCCGTTGCACCCGCGGAATTGGCCGCAGACTTCTCACCAGGCGGTGCCGCTAGCGCGTACGACAGCAGCAATCCCAATCCGCACAGCGAACTGATTACCAGCGTGCGCATGGCTCAGATTCCTCGCCAACTAGTTCGCGGCAGGCAGGGCGAATTTCAGGCGGGCAGTTCCACTGATAACTTATCGGCCGGTTACCGATCTGGCAACGGTTGGCACGGTCGAAACGGGAACTTCCAGGCTCGCGGTTACGTCCAAACTTACGGAATGTCTCCCCAGCTTACCTCCGCTGCCATAGGATACTTTGGAAGCCACTGCGACAATTTGACACGGCAAGCCATCGGGCCGGGAGGAAAAAACATGCGGGCATGGAACGGGATGGGTTGCAGACTCAGCGGTAGCCGCAAGGCCGCCGTGGATCGCTGGCTCTGGTCGGCGATGCTGATGGTTTTCGGTCTGGCACTGACGTTCAGCCAGACTGCATCGCAAGCCGGGCAGGCCACTCCAGGCAGCAACGGTTCGATCCTGGACGACGACATCATCAATTACATCAACACGACCCTGGAAAAAGCCTGGGCCGACAACGGCATCGAACCGTCGAAAGCTGCCACCGAATACGAATGGCTACGCCGCGTGTACCTGGATGTAGTCGGGCGCATTCCCACGGTGGCCGAAATCGAATCCTACATGAAAATGCCAACCGCCACGCGTCGCAAGCAACTCGTGCAAACGCTAGTGCGTAGCGACGACTATGCCGATAGCTGGGCGAGTATCTGGACAGTCTGGCTGTTGACGCGTACCAGTCCGCCCGGTATCAGCCGCGCGAAGCTCCATTCCTGGCTGGCCGAGGGTTTCGCTATCAACAAGCCATACAACCAGATGGTCAAGGAACTTATCACTGCCAAGGGAAAGTGCGATGAAAACGGCCCGGCCAATTTTATCGCCGCCTGGGTCGGTGAGCCAGTGCCCGCCAGCGAACGTAGCCGCGACGGTTATTTCGACATGGTGCCGTTGACTTCGCGGATTACTCGTGTGTTTCTCGGCACGCAAGTGCAGTGCACCCAGTGCCATAACCACCCCTTCATTGACTCGCGCAAGCAGGATCAGTTCTGGAAATTCAATGCGTTTCTGCGCCAGGTCAAACGCGAACCTCTGGTGATTCAGGGGAACGTCAAGAAGACGGTCGGCCGCTTTTACACCGTTGAGGAAGACCCGAGCGTCAATGAAACTGCTGCGGTGTTTTATGAACAGCGTAACGGGTTAGTACTTCGCGTTAGCGCGGCCTACCTGGACGGCACGCGACCGGAGAAACTCGAACCGGGCAAACGCCGCGAGGTGCTGGCCGAACTGGTCACGCAGGACCCGATGTTCGCCAAAGCGCTCGTCAATCGCTACTGGGCTCACTTCTTCGGTCGCGGTTTCTGCCACCCCTTTGATGATTTCGGCGAGCACAACGAAATCGCCCATGCGGAGTTACTCGACAAACTTGCCCAGGCATTCGTCGCCAGCAATTACGATCTGCGTCGGCTCATCACCTGGATCACATTGTCGCGGCCTTACGCTCTTTCCAGTATCGCGAATAAGACCAATCGCTCCCAGGACGCGGGTCCGTTTTTCGCGCGCATGCAGTTGAAGGCGATGTCGCCCGAACAGCTAGTGGATTCTATTATGACTGCCACCGGGGCGGAATATACCAAGAAAACCCCGGAAGAACGGCGGAAGATGTACGAAGATTGGCTCCGCGAATTCACTGTGCGATTCGGCGATGATGAGGGCAACGAGGCTACCTTCAACGGTACGATTGTTCAGGCGCTGATGCTACTCAACGGCGATCGCATCAACACGGCCGTTCGTGCCGAAACCGGCAGCACCACCTGGGCCGCATCGCGACGTCCAAACGGACTCGACTACATTTTCCTGGCCGCCCTCAGTCGTCCGCCCAACGCCAAAGAACGCCAAGCTTGCCAGCAAATTATCCGGCAAAGCAAGAGCCTGGAGATTGCCTATCAGGACATCCTCTGGGCGCTATTGAACTCCAACGAATTCTTCCTGAACCATTGATCGCCCATGCAGAACGAGGCGGCGTCAACTCCCGCAGGACATAGCGGTATCTGGGGGCATAAGGCGCGCGTCCTGCGGTTTATCTCTCATATTGCCGCGTTGGCCACACTATGGGCGGTGGTATAGTTCCGATGGAGGTGCCGCCAGTTTGCTGACGGGCATGAGAAGTTGTGCATAGCCTGGCGGTGCGCAGTTGGGTAAGGTGTAGCTGCGAGAGTTCCAGTGTGGGTGCGACCGGGCGGTGTGGTTAGCGGGCAACTTTCCACAGGTTTCACCTGGCTTTCTGCGAGCGCAGGCAACTCGACGTCTCCCGCTTGCATTTTGTGTGCGCAGGCGATAGAACAAGCGCAACCCGCGATGAAGGTGTGCTGGGCATTAGCCCTGGAGTGGAGGCAGAGCCTTTTCGTGTCATTGCATCGGTGTCTGCTGCTGCCAATCGGTGACAATTCCGCTCGCCAAACGAGCCAAGCCGGAGGCTAACGAGTGCATGCCGCGAAAGCAGGTAGCACAATTTACCGTCGAATACCTGCAGATCCTTGACGAGAACGGCGTAGCCGAGACGGCCCTGGAACCAACCCTGCCCGTGGAAACGTTATTGCAGGTGCAACGCTATATGACGTTGGCGCGGTTGCTGGATCGCCGCATGCTTATTTTGCAGCAGCAGGGCCGACTGGGTACGTTTCCCAGTGTGCTGGGTCAGGAGGCGGCCAGCCTCGGTTGTGCGCTGGCGTTGCGACCCGAGGACTGGATTGTGCCGTGTTACCGTGAAAACTCGGCATTGCTGTATCGCGGCCTGCCAATCCGAAATCTGCTGCTGTTCTGGATGGGGTTGGAGGAAGGCTGCGTCTATCCGCCGGAACTGCGTATCCTGCCGATTCCTATTCTGATCGGCAGCCAGAGTTTGCATGCGGTCGGTTTAGCGCTGGCGGCCTGGATTCGCCAGCGGGAGGAAGTGAGCATGGTCTTTTTCGGCGACGGGGCTACGTCCGAGGGGGATTTTCACGAGGCGTGTAACCTCGCGGGGGTATTTCAGGCGCCGGTCGTGTTCGTGTGCATCAACAACCAGTATGCCATTTCCGTGCCACGCTATCAGCAATCCCGCTCAGAGACGCTGGCCCAGAAAGCGATCGCCTACGGGTTTAACGGCATCGTGGTGGATGGCAATGACGTACTGGCGTGTTATGTGGCGGCCCAGGAGGCAGTGGCGCGTGCTCGCCGCGGTCAAGGACCGACACTCATCGAATGCCTGACCTATCGCCTCGGGCCCCACACTTCTGCCGACGATCCCCGCCGCTACCGCGATGAAGAGGAACGTCGTGCCTGGGAAGCTCGCGATCCGATCAAGCGCTGGCGCGCCTATCTGGAACAACGAGGCTTATGGTCGGCAGAACAACAAGCGGAACTGGAGCGGGAATTGCAAGCGGAAATCGAGCTGGCCGTCCGACAAGCGGAAGCGGAGCTTGCCCAGATCGACCCGCTGGAAATGTTCGAGTATGTTTATGCCGAACTACCGCCCGATCTGGCTGCGCAGAAACGCCAGGCTGCGGAATTCGGCCCGCCTGCGGTTTCCACTTCCCAATCGCTGCGGAGATCGTAAATGGCGCTGCGGAACCTAGTGCAGGCGCTCAATCTTGCTCTGCGGCAGGAGATGGAAAAGGACGATCGCATTGTTCTTCTTGGCGAAGACGTCGCCCGTCAGGGCGGGGTATTTCGGGTGACGGAAGGATTGTTGGAACGGTTCGGCCCGAGGCGAGTGATAGATACGCCGGTTTCGGAAGCCGGGATCGTGGGCACCTCGATTGGCCTGGCGCTGGCCGGTTTGCGGCCGGTCGCGGAGATTCAGTTCAGCGCCTTCATGTTTAATGCCCTACATCAACTGGGACTGCTGGCAGCACGGTTTCGCTGCCGGTCGCGGGGAACCTTTCAGGTGCCCCTGGTGGTTCGCAGCCCGTGGGGTGGTGGCGTGCGAGCATTGGAACTCCACAATGAAAGCGAGGAGGCGGTTTACGTTCAACTGCCCGGACTGAAGGTGGTAATTCCCTCGCGACCCCGACGGGCACGGGCACTGTTGGTCTCCAGCATCCGCGATCCCGACCCGGTCGTCTTCCTCGAACCCAAACGCGTCTATCGTTCCCTGCGTGAGGAAGTCCCCGACGAGGAAGAAACTTTTCCGATCGGCGAAGCGGAGGTAGTGCGGTCCGGTCGGCACGTTACGCTGGTCACCTACGGAGCCATGTTGCAGGAATGCCTGCAGGCTGCTGAGCTGGCCGAGCGAGAGTTTCAGATTACCATCGAGGTCATCGATCTGCTGACCGTAGTGCCGATGGATACGGCGGCGATTGTCCAGTCCGTGCAAAAGACGGGTCGCTGTGTGGTAGTGCATGAGGCGCCCCGGAGTTGCGGCCTGGGAGCGGAGATCATCGCCCGTATCAATGAGCAATGCCTGTTACATCTGCATTCCCCAGTGGTTCGTGTGACCGGGTACGATGTTCCGTATCCCTTTTTTGCCCGCGAACAGTGGTACCTGCCGAGTGTCCCGCGCATCCTCGATGCCATTCGCCGAACTCTGGAGTTTTGACACAAGGCTCTAACAGGCCCGCGCGCAATCCGCTATTTTCATTTCCGACGGTAGGAGAAAGGAAAATGCGCAACGGCTCTGCCGCGATGATTGGTTGGCGACTGGCGGAGTTTCGGTGCTGACCAGGGACGGGAATGTAAGCCCACCGTCGGTTGCCGCAGATCATTCGCCTGTCAGTTAGTGGGCTGGTCGGGCTGGACAACCTTGACTTCGATTCGCCGTGGCCGCGCACGCTTTTGTTTGGGCAAAACCAAGCGCAGTAGCCCGTTTTGGAACTCTGCGGTGATCGCGTCCGCATCGATTTCTTCCGGTAATATGAACGAGCGGAAAAAGTCGCCGACGCGCACCTCTTCATAAATGGGCCGTGCGTCGCTCGGAACTGGCCAGCACACCTTGCCAAAAATTTCCAGCACTTTGCCCTGGACGTTGACCCGGAGATTATTGCCGCTGACTCCCGGCAGATCAGCTTCCAGCACCAGCCCGTCGGGCGTTTCGTAAATATCGAGGGCCGGCGTGAACACATTTTCCGTGCGGTCGGGTGTATCCGAATTGCCGACCACACGCGGTTGCAGAAGTTGTTCCGACTCGGGCATCATGGTCGCCTCCCGACGCTCCCGGCGGACTGACGCCCGCCGCTTAACTGGTGCGAATCTGCACTTGCCGTGATTGTGCCTCCGGGACCTTGCTGATGCGGAGCACCAGCAGTCCGTTCTCCAGCGTCGCTGTAATCTGGCCAGGATCGGCCCGGTTAGGCAGCTGGACACTGCGGGACCAGCTTCCCATCCACCGTTCTTCTCGCCGGAATGTTTCCTCCGGCGCCATCTGCGGGCGTTTGCGTTCACCACGGATGGTAATGCGATCCCCCACGGTGGTCACTTCCAGGTCTTGCGGCTTCAGACCAGGCACTGGAGCTATCAAAATAAACTCCGTGGCCGTCTCATACACATTGATCGGCGGATATTGCCTGCCCGCTTCCCAGAGGAAACGGCTAGTGACCAGCGTGAGATTGAAAATTCGCTCCATCTCCCGCTGGAGTTCATCCAGAGCATCCCAGGAGGACCGAAACGGCCAGATAATCATGCCTGTTCCTCCGCCTGTCTGAGCACCTCTTGAGCAATCGCAATGCCAAATCCAGGCAAATTTGACGATTATAGTAAGTCATGATTTTGAATAGACTTGCGACAAATAAGGCCGCTATCGTTTGCCTTGGCTCTGACACGATGGATGGGTGTCTGCCACAATGGCAGAAAGCTGAAGTTCGATGCTTCTCCACACTCGGCAACCCGAAAAACGCTGGGAAGCTCGCGCTTGGGATGTTCTCAGTTCGACCGCTTCAGTCGTCGCCGCGGCCTTCGCTGCGGGAGTTTGCTCGCTAATCCACTGTTGGCTTCCTGCGAGCAGGATGATGGATATAACGACCATAGGCTGCCGCAAGGTCGGCAAGGGTAGGGGCGGACGGCTAACAGGTGCCTTATAAGATAACTTCCGCACGCACGCCTCGGCCGAACCGAGGCGGGTTCTAGTCATGGTGCTCGGCCAATTGCACTGGGCTGCGGCATGGTTGAAATGAGGGGGGAGGAAAATGAGCCAGCCGCAATTTTTCGAGTATGTTTGTCCGTATTGCCAATCGCGGCAGCGTTTTCCGTTGCTGGCGCAGGGCAAACGGGGACGCTGCTCGGTCTGCCGAACGATCTTCGTTTTACCACAAGAAATTGCAACTCCGACAGCACCGGTCGCAGCAGGGCAGGGTATCGCTGGTCCTCGACCTGCTCCGGTGGCGGTAGTGGAAGACGAATCGGAGCCACGTCCCCGCCGGTCGTTGAGTGTGCTGTTTCTATGTCTGGCAGCACTATTGGTAGGTGGCGGAATTGCGGCGGTGGCGGTGTTGGCTTATCTCGGTGGGCAGTTCGAGGCCGGCATGGAACGCCTGGCGCAACCCGTTCCTCCTAGCGGCGTACCAACCCCGCCAGCCGTTGCGGAGAAAGACCTGAGTCAGCTTATTCCTTGCGTTGCCTGTCTGGGCGGTCGGCGCCCTTACGGGCATGCCGTTCTGGTGGAGCACGACGGGCAACTTTATCTGGCCACGCTCAAGGAGCAGCTGCGCTTCCAGCAGGAGCGAATCCTGGCGACCTTTTTCGACGCCGGTGGCAAGGGACTCTTGACCGAGGAGGTCATTCCGGCGGTAGCGCATAATGCTCCGTTTGCGGAGGTGGTGCTGCTGGGTTTTACTGAGCCACCGGACAAGGTACGGTCGCGGTTACAGGAGCACGGCATTCGACCTGTGCCGTTGGCCAAAGATGTACGGCAATTGCGTGTCGGGCAGCGGCTCTATGCCATCGGCCGAACCGCTAGCCCTGATTTCGTCGTCTCCGACCACCCGGTTCAGGAGCCGGCTCGGGTCTGCTTGTTGCCAAATCCGGTCGTCGGCCCAGATTTGCAGCTTTTCAACGTGGACTGGACGACGACCAACACGGTTTTGCCAGGGGCAGGCATGTTTAATCCGAATGGCGAACTGGTTGGGTTGTATGCCCAGTTCGTGCGATTGCCGAACGGCGTGATTGCCCAGAACCGGCCGGTGGTTGGTGCCGATCAGATTCGGCAACTCCTCGAAACTCCGGAAGTGCAGGAGCGCGGCGAAGGGTTATTGGACAGCCTGAACATATGGCGTGGTACGGTGCCGGAGACCGGTAAGTTGCCGGTCTCTACCCGACCTGGCGATGCCCGAGCCGTTCCGCCGGAGTTTGACAAAATGACTCTGGTGGCTAAGCGCATCTATCGCCCGTTTGCCATACGCAAATTCAACACGCATCCGATAGATGTACTCCAGCCCAGCCAGCGTCTGCTGCTGGTGCTGGAACTGGAGAAATGGCCCGAACCCGCCTGCCATGTCGAAATCATCGCCAACAAGTCGCCACTGGACAACGCAGAGAAGGTAGTGCAGCAATATACCTTGGCCGAAAGGCGTGCCGTCTTTCTCTTTGATCCGCCGGCTCCGGGGTTGTACGTTTTGGCGGTTGCAGGTACCCCAGGATGAAAAAGCCGGCTTTCTGGTGCACCTGCATGCCGCCATTGGATGGTAAGCATGATCGGCCAGCCAGCACTGACGCGAGAACAAATGCAGGCATTCGACCGCTGGGCCATCGAGGAAATGGGGGTGCCTGGCGTTGTGCTGATGGAGAACGCGGGACGTGGCTGTGCCGAAGTGTTGCTCCGGGTGCACGGCCTGAGCGAGAGCGATAACGCCGGGCCCAGGTCGGTGGCCGACTCCAGTTCGATTGCGCTTCGGCTGGAGGACTTTGCGGGTGGTCGTTATCCTAGGCCCAAACGTGTCGTCATCTGCTGCGGTCGGGGAAACAACGGCGGCGATGGGTATGTGCTGGGTCGCTATCTAGCGTTGCTGGGCGTCGAAGTACGAGTGCTGGCGTTTGCCGATCCCGATCAACTCAGCGGCGATGCTCACTGGGCCGCCTTGCTTTACCGCCGACTTCACCTCCCGCTAGTGCCGTTCTGGACTTCGCCTCTGGAGGAAACCCGGCTATTAGCCGAACTGGCCTCTGCTGACTGGATTGCCGATGCCCTCTTTGGCACCGGGCTGAAAGGTCCGCTCCGTCCGCCGTTTGATCGGGTCGTGGAATTGCTCAATGGCGTCGGCCAGCCGACCCTGGCCGTGGACATTCCCTCGGGGCTGGATTGCGACACTGGCGAGGCGGCTGGGCCAGCAATTCGGGCACGCTGTACTGCTACCATGGCCGCCTGGAAACGCGGTTTTTTGAATCCAGCGGCACGGGCGTTCACCGGCGAAGTGTACGTGGTAACCCTGGGCGTGCCGATTACCGCTTGGCCAGGCTGGAACTAAACGCTGCCGACTGTGCCGCAGAAGATGTGTGCACGCCTGCGACGTGAGCTCGGAAGTTTTGCCCGGAGTTCGGCCCCATCTTCTCCTGATGCATGCTCTCGCATCGGTGCACGTGGTCAAGCGGAACCGCCATGTTCCTTGCGGGGCACGGACAAGTCGGCGAGTCAGACCTCGCGATGATAGCCAGGCGCCATGGAAGCGGACTACACGCCCGAATGATGGGCTTCGCGCCCTTTGCATCAATGCGCACGGTTCGGCTGGGATCGCTCTTTTCCACCCGGCATTCTTGGCATAGACTACATTGTCCTGAAACGATAGCGGCTCGAATTGGGGCGAACCATTGCTGGTTCGTTGGCGTATCAAAGAGGAGATCACCGCGATGAAAAAAGGGATTCATCCGGAATATGTCGAGGCGACCGTGACCTGCGGTTGCGGCAACACGTTCAAGACTCGCAGTACGAAACGGGAAATTCACGTGGAGATCTGCTCGGCCTGCCATCCTTTTTTCACGGGCAAGATGAAATACGTGGACACGGCCGGCCGGGTGGAACGGTTCTTGCGTAAGTATCGCCGGCAGGGCGAAGGCCAGGCCAGCGGTAAGTAGGTCAGGTTCGCGAAACTCCAGCTACGAGGACACGAAATTTTTTTTCTTCGTGTCTTCGTGCCTCGGTGGTTCTTTGGTCTGCCGTGAGCCAAGCGTGGGACATTGGCCCGTGGTACTAGGCGGAAACCATGTGGGCGAAACTGGACGAAATCCTGCAGCGGTATCGGGAGGTGGAATGGCAGTTGGGCGACCCAGCTGTGATCGCGGATAGTCAGCGCGCCAGCCAGCTCGCCAAGGAACATGGTCTGCTGGCCCGCGTGGCCAGGCCTTATCTCGAATATCGCCAGGTCGAGCAGGAACTTCTCCAGGCCGAACATCTCGCTGCCTCGGAAAAAGACCCGGAATTACGGGTTTATGCTGAGCAAGAGGCACAGCAGCTCCGGCAAAAGCAACAGCAACTCCGCCAGCGATTGGAAGAGTTGTTGCTGGTTGACCCCGCCGAGGATCGCGACAGCGTCATTTTGGAGATTCGTGCCGGAACCGGTGGTGAAGAGGCGGCACTCTTTGCTGCCGACTTGTTCCGCATGTACGAAAAATACGCCGCCTCGCGGGGCTGGAAAGTGGAGGTGCTCGATTTCCACGCCACCGACCTGGGCGGGTTCAAAGAAATCATTTGCAGCATTACGGGGGAAAATGTCTATCGCGAATTGCGTTACGAGTCGGGCGGGCATCGTGTGCAACGGGTGCCGAAAACGGAACAGCAAGGACGCATTCACACCTCCGCTGCCACCGTTGCTGTCCTGGCGGAACCGGAAGAAATCGAAATTGAGATCAAGCCCGACGAAGTGCGGATTGACACGTTTGCTTCGGGCGGCCCAGGTGGTCAACACCAGAACAAGACCCAGAGTGGAGTACGCATCGTCCATTTGCCAACCGGGATTGTTGCAGAATGCCGCAATGAACGCAGCCAGCATAAGAACAAGGCGACGGCCTGGCGCATGCTTCGGGCCAAGCTCTATCAGCATCTCGCCAGTCAAAGGGAGCGGGAACGTGCCCAGCAACGCCGTTCTCTTATCGGCAGTGGCGACCGTTCTGACCGCATTCGCACCTATAACTTTCCGCAGAATCGCGTCACGGATCACCGCATCGGCCTGACGCTGTACAAGCTTGATGCGATCCTTAACGGGGAGTTGCACGAACTGATCCGCGCTCTGGTAGAATACGACCGACGCCAGCAATTCGAGCAACTGTCGCTGGAGAAGGTCGTCGCCGCCACTGCCACGGAGAGCGGCATGTGCAAGCCTGCCGCGTCCAGCGAGGATTGACCAGATTCCGCCGCCGCAGTCCTGTGTGGTGGCAAGCAGCACGGCGAAATCTTGCCAAAACGGCAGGCATCCGTTCGCCGTCGTGGTGGCAACGGCGCTGGGCGTGGGCTACCCGAATTGGCTAACCGCGCAGGACGCAGCCACCGCCTGATCAAAGCGGCCAGTAGCGACTAGAAATGGATTGGACCCTGGGCCGATTGTTGCAGTGGACAACGCAGTTTCTGGCGGAGCGTGGCTCGGAAACGCCGCGACTCGACGCCGAGGTTTTGCTCGCTCATGCCCAAGGCTGCCGACGCATCGATCTGTACACGCATTTCCAGGAACCGGCTTCGGAAACGGTGCGGCAACGGTTTCGTGAACTGGTACGGCAACGCGCGGAAGGTTGCCCGGTCGCTTACCTGGTAGGGCGCAAGGAGTTTTTCTCCCTGGAATTCGAGGTCAGTCCTGCGGTACTCATTCCCCGTCCCAGCACGGAAACGCTGGTAGCGGAATGCTTGAATCGGCTGCGACACCATTCGGCGCCGCAGATTCTGGACCTGGGCACCGGCAGCGGCAATATCGCTGTTACTCTGGCCAAATATCTCGCCAACGCTCGCGTGGTGGCCTTGGACATTAGCGCTGATGCGTTGGAAGTCGCTCGCCGTAACGCTGAGCGACACCACGTCGCCGACCGCGTGACCTTGCTGCAGGGCGACCTGTTTGCGCCACTGCCAACCGGCTCGCTTTTCGATGCGATTGTCAGCAATCCGCCTTACATTGCCGACGAAGAACTTTCCCGCTTGCCCGTCGGTGTTCGCCAATATGAGCCGGAACTCGCTCTGCGTGGTGGACCGGGCGGTCTGACCGTTGTCGAACGGATCATCCGCCAAGCCAGCGAGTTTCTGCAGGTGGGCGGCTATTTGTTGCTGGAGATCGGCGCCGCCCAGGAACAGCCCGTTCGCCAGCTCCTTGGTACACTGACCACGTTGCAGCTGGAACCGACTATTTATGACACCGACCGCCATCCGCGTGTTCTCGCTGCCAGGAAAACCGTTGCCTGAGCACGAAATCCAGCCTCCCCGGTGGCTTCCGGTTTCGGCAGTTGGCAAGCATTCCTAAAATAGCGGCAAATGGGTGGCGGCGAACGAAACGTGGGATTCACTCTGGCCGCTTACCGCCTAATGCTCAGATGAAAACTGGTGCAGGTGGATGGCCTATTTGCAAATGCTCGAAGACCGTGACCGCGAGTCGCGCCATCCTGGAGTGGTAACTGCTCCCAGTGCCGCCAGCGAGGCGACATGGCTCACCGGCTGCTGACACAGGAAAACCACACCATGACCAAGCATATTTTCGTAACCGGCGGCGTATGCAGTTCTCTGGGCAAGGGGCTGACATGTGCCAGCATCGGCATGCTGCTGGAACGACGTGGCCTGCGAGTGCGGCTGCAGAAATTCGACCCCTACATCAACGTGGACCCCGGCACGATGAGCCCCTACCAGCACGGCGAGGTGTACGTGCTGGATGATGGCAGCGAAACCGACCTAGACCTCGGCCACTACGAGCGCTTCACCTCTGCCCCGCTTGACCGCAACTGCAACTTCACCACCGGCCGCATTTATCTTTCCGTCATTCAGAAGGAGCGGCGGGGTGAGTATCTGGGCAAGACAGTGCAGGTAGTGCCGCATGTTACCGACGAAATTCAGTCGGCGATCCGCGCTGTGGTGGCTCCCGACGTGGACGTGGTCATCACTGAGATTGGCGGCACTGTGGGGGACATCGAGGGGTTACCCTTTCTGGAGGCGATCCGCCAGTTTGCCCTGCAGGTGGGCAAGCAGAATTGTCTATTTATCCATCTGACGCTGGTGCCGTATCTGCGGGCCGCTCGCGAACTCAAGACCAAGCCGACTCAGCAAAGCGTGGCTCGCCTTCGCGAAATCGGTATTCAGCCCGACATCCTGATTTGCCGCAGCGAACGTCCCCTTTCCAAAGAAGACAAGCAGAAAATCGCCCTGTTCTGCAACATCGAACCAGATGCGGTCATCGAGGAACTCGACAAGACCTACAGCATTTACGAGGTGCCGATCAGCCTCTCCGAGAATCAGCTCGACGAGCTTATCGTGCACAAGCTCGGCTTGAAGGCCAAACCACTCGATATCAGCGACTGGAAGCAATTGTTGCAGCGAATGATGAACCCGTCCCACGAGGTAACCGTGGCGGTGGTCGGCAAGTACATCCGCCATCATGACGCTTACAAGTCCATATACGAAGCCCTGGATCACGGCGGGCTGGCCCAGGCTACCCGCGTCTCGGTGCGGAAAGTGGATGCCGAGGAGATCGAACGTGACGGTCCGGAACGCGTCCTGGCCGACTGCGACGGCATACTCGTGCCGGGGGGTTTCGGCGATCGTGGTATTGAGGGCAAGATCGAGGCCATCCGCTACGCCCGGGAAAAACAAATCCCCTTCTTCGGCATTTGTCTGGGGATGCAATGTGCCGCCATCGAATTTGCAAGGAATGTCCTGGGACTCACCGATGCTAACAGTACCGAATTTGACCGGGATACTCCCCATCCGGTCATTTGCCTGATGGATGAGCAGCGCCAGATCGCCGATAAAGGCGGAACCATGCGTCTGGGAGCCTATCCGTGCCACTTGCGGGAAGGCAGCCGCATTCGCGCCATATACTCGCGGCCGGTCATCTCGGAACGGCACCGCCACCGTTACGAATTCAATAACGCTTACCGCACGGCATTCGAGTCGGCCGGGATGGTCGCTTGCGGTCTGAGTCCCGATGGCAAACTTGTGGAGGCCATCGAACTCCCGGAACATCCCTGGTTTATCGCTGTGCAATATCACCCCGAATTCCAATCCAAACCGGTGCGCCCGCATCCGTTGTTCGCCGATTTCATCCGGGCGGCTCTGGCACGAAAAGAAGGGAGACGCCAGGCCGAAAATGTGGCTGTCGCCGCCAGCTCACCCGGCGAGCCTGCACCAGCTGCCCTGCGTAACTCTGCAGCCGGCAGCGCGTCGCGTTCGTATAGCGAGAACGTGACTGCCGTGGATGGCGCTACCGACAAATGACAGGAGCCCGTTCCTTCAGGGCTACTGTCGCCCCCAGGATTTTCAGTTCTGCTGGGCCTTTACGCGGGAAGTTTCGAGTTCCCACCGGCGACCATTCGGGCGACCGCTTTTCCGCCGACAACACCAGCAGCGTTCGTCAGCCTGCTGCGAGTCAACTGGGCCAGCCCAATGAGGACAAGGGTAAGGAATCGTTCGCCCACGTACGTCCAGCCGGGAATAGCTCTACCCTGACCCATCCCCGGTTTTGTGGGTGGGTTTAAAATGGGTGGTGCCCCATAACAGGTGGAAGAAGGCGGGGCAAGCGGGGAATAATACTTTGTCTATGCATGCCTCGTTTTGTACCGAGGCGGATGCCTGCAGCTGGCGATCGACGGTGGTGGCAATAATCGGAGGAGGCGTTGTCATGAGCCAACCGGATGCCGGCGAACGCAAAATCATCGTGGACGAGGATTGGAAAGAGCAGGCACGACGTGAAGCGGAAGCGACCCAGGCAGCAATTGATGCAGAACGGCGGCAAAAGCAGGCGCCAATGCCGCCGGCGTCTTTCGCATTGTTGGTACAGAGTCTGGTCTCACAGGCTCTGATCGCGTTGGGAGACGCAGAAAATCCCGTCACCGGCGAACGCCGACCAGACCTCGAGATGGCCCGCTTCCACATTGACATGCTTGGGGTGCTGGAGGAAAAGACCAAGGGCAATCTCAGCCGCCACGAGGAGAATCTGCTGCGTGGCTGGCTGTTCGACTTGCGGTTACGCTACGTCCAGGCCGCTTCCCCACCGTCCCAGTCAGCAGCGCCGTCCTCAGCAACTACAACCAACGAAGGGTGACGTCGCCAATTGCGTTTCGAGCAGACCCAACGACACCATCGAAATGCCAACGGGAAGGACGGCCTCGTGCACTGTTTTTAAGGGCGCCAATAGCTGCAGGCGTCAGGTTCGTCGAAAGCAGGAGTGGCGATCGGCCGCTCGCCGTTACGGCATCACCGCGATGCCGGTGGCGGGATACGGGTATGGTTGGCGGACGGGCATCGCGCTTGTCGGAAGCGCAAGGTCCACCAGGCGGCGGTCGCCAGTCCGAAAATGGCCGCCAGACCCAGCGCCAGTTTGAGCCACGGGAAACGGGTTTTTTCCTCGTAACCTGGCCCGGAACTGATGCGAATCGCTGGCGGTTCGCTGACCAGAGTCGGCGAAGAAGCATCCAGCGAACCGGCGACAGATCGGTTGCCGTCGCTTGCATTGTCGCGGAGGGTTGGCGAACCGGTTGCGGTGAGGGAATCGTTCGGACGGGCGGCACCGGCGGCGGCAGCCGGAACGGTAATGGTTTCTTCGTGAATGTGGCCGGCGCCAGCGTTGACCCGGATCAGATAGCTTCCTGCTGGCGGTCTCGGTAATCGGCAACGCCCATGATGATCGGTACGCGCTTCGGCGAGGCGCTGGCGGTCGGTGGCGCGAAGCAATTCGACCAATGCGTGCCGCGCTACACTTCCATCGTCGAAAAAGGCCCGCACTTCCAGCTGCTCCCCTAGCAGGTGTACCTCCGCGCCCAGGTCATGGCCCACGGCAAAGCTGGTTAGCAACAGTCCGCTTAGAGCAATGGTCGCGTATCGAACTAGTCGCATGCGGCTGCTCCTGCTGGCTTCGGTCGAATATCGGCATAGGGCATTTTTCGTGTCGGTGAGCAATTCCTTCCTCAGGGAATTTGTAGGCCGATTTGCGTAATACGGAAATACTGGAGAATAATACTCGGTCGCAGACGTTAAGCCTTCTTGTCGTGGCAACGGCTTGGGCTAACCCATACTGGGGGAAATGATCGTGCGCCAACATGAGTGTGCTGCAGCACAAGGAGCCGATACGTGTCCCAGGTCGAACGTTTTTCCATCTCGCTGGAACCGGAATTGCTGCGGGATTTTGACCATTTCTGTCGGGTGCGGAAATATCCGACGCGAAGTGAGGCGGTGCGGCAACTGATCCGCGAGAAACTGACGCAGGAAGCGTGGCAAGCGGATGAGCAGGCGGTGACCGCGACGCTGACGCTCGTTTATGACCATCACCGCAGCCAGTTGGTTTCGCGCTTGCTGGATTTGCAGCATCATCACGTGGAGCAGGTAATTTCGACGCTGCATGTGCATCTGGACCACCATCGCTGTCTGGAGGTGATCGTGCTGCGAGGCAAGGCGCGACAGTTGCGGAGAATGGCGGACGCCTTGCAAACGCTGAAAGGGGTCTATCAGGGCCACCTCGTTGTCGCCAGCACTGTCGAGGAGCCTGCTGGCGATCGGCAAACGTAAGCCTGACGGACGAAAAAGCGGCGAAGGTCAGCGTCATCAGGCACCAAATGCTCTGACCTGACCTTGCTCCTGATGGTGAAAAAATTTCCACGGCAGCGCCAACGAAAATGCCGTGGCTGCGTTTAACAGGGCGGGTGACGCGGTGGATCAGGCGGAAGAAGCACGACTGCTGAAGCAGGCTTGTGCCGGCGAGTGCGAAGCGTTTGGTCGCCTCGTGGTGGAATATTGGCCGGGAATCTTCCGCTGGCTGCTGGCGTGCTCGGCAGAGCCGGCGGTCGCGGAAGACTTGACGCAGGAAGTCTTCCTGAAGGCGTGGAAGAAATTGCGCGAAGGCGAGGTGATATGCCAACATTTCCGCGCCTGGTTGTACCGGATAGCGGCCAACGCGCTGACGGATTGGCGTCGGCGTCTGCGTTTGGAACGCCGACATGTCCGGCAAAACGGGCGCGCTTTGCCCGAAAGGGAACCTTCGGCAGACCTGGCTGGCCGCGAAGTCCGCCAGCGCCTCTGGCAGGCGGTGATGCAATTGCCGCTTAGCTATCGCATGCCGCTATTGCTTCGCGCCCAGGAACAGTTGTCGTTTCGCGAGATTGCCGACCATCTTGGCATTACGGAGGAAACAGCACGGTGGCGGGTGTTTCGTGCCCGCTCGCTGCTACTGCAGCAACTTGGGTCGTTGCTGGACTGGGAATTACCGACTCCGAGGAAACTCGCCGGCGAGGCACCCGCTAAGGGGCGCCCGCTCTCGAATTCTGGTAGCGACAACGCATAGTCGCCCGGCCCGGCAATTTTTCGGAGCCTGACGTGGTCTGCGATAAAGTGCTCGCCTGGATACTCAGTGCTGCCAGGCCAGAACAGCCGCCGCAACCTGTTCTCAAGCACCTGGCAGTCTGCCCGGGTTGTCGGCAACAATGGCAGCGAATGCTTCGGCTGGAAGCGGCGCTGGCAATCGGGCCGGACGAGAATGCGGGTCAGGCAGGCCTGGAGCTGTTTCTGCAACGGCACGGCTTTACGAAGGGCGATGCCGAGCCTGCAGCCAGGCGGGTTCCGGCAACGGTGCCGGCCAGTTCTCCGGAAATCCGGCGAGTCAACCAGGAGCGGTTGCGGTGGCTCATTGTTGCCTGCATCGCCATGGCGGTAATTGCGGGGGCGGTGACGATGTGGCTGGGGGTTATGCCACCGGGTCGCGAAGCCGGTCAGCTGGCTCAGAGCGGTACCAGCAATCCGCAAAACGACACGAACCCGACGGTTAGCGCACCTCCGATTGCTAACGAGATAAATGCCAGCCGGGCAGCGGGCGACCAGCAGCCAGCCGGCAATCGTGAACAAAACCATTCGGCGAAATCAGCTGGCGTCGGGACAGCCAGCGGGACAAGCGATTTCGCGACAGCATCGCCATCGGCCTCGCCGCTCGATGGTCGCGAGTTGCTGGCCAGGGCGCAGGCTGAGTTGCGGCTGCTTTGGCACACGCTCGACCAGACCCTGCCGTTGCTCGATACCACGGATGCTGGCACACGCTGGAGTTGCATGGCGGAACTCGCCATGCTCCTGGCTGAAGAGACGCTGAACCAGGCCCGCAAGGAATCGGCAGCGACCTGCGTGCAACTGGCGGCTCTGTTCGAACGATGCGTGGCGGTATTACCGTTGCTAGCCGTGCAGTTCCCGCCGGAAAATCGTCGCGAGTTGCTTCGGCCATATCATTCCCGGCTGCTTGCCCTGGCCGAGACGGCACGAGAACAATTGGCGCGACAATCACCGCCTTTGGCGGAAACGTTGCGTCGGCTGGCAGTAGCAGCGGAGCGTGTCGCCAATGAACTGGAAAAACGTTCGAACTCGGATTCGGGTGGCCCGTGGACGCCGGACAGGTCCCCACTCGCTGTTCGCTCTTCGCTATTCGCTGCAAGTATTACACATCCAGAAAGCGGGAGGCCCGGGCACCCCGCATTGGCAAGCGACCAGGTGGAAACAGCGGCTGAGCCGATCACTGCCGTACAAATTTTTCCCCTCAGCGCCAGCGCGAGCGACCCGTTCTGCGTCCTTTTTACGGCAAATGAGACTGACCCGGCAAGTGGTGCGGAGAATTTGACGGCTTATCTGGTGCTATTGTCGCTGCGGCAGGATTTTCTGGAGCTAGTTCTGCGCTGTGCTGTCGGACTGGCGGAACACGACGACAGTTGTCAGCGCATGGAAATCGCCCTCGATCTGGCAGAAGGGTTGGTGCGGATGCTGGCCGTGGTCAGCGGAGCCGGGACTTCGCCATTGGCCGAGCGGATCGGCCAATATCTCGGTGCTGTCCTGAGCGGCATGGTTCGGGGCAATTGGCCCCAGTGCGACACTGCCAGCGACGCCCGCTCCGAAAAGCGGCAGCAGGCGTGGAAGGAAACGGAGCAACGCCTGGCCGATTTACTCGCAGTGCTGCGAACCGAGGCGACGGAATTACCGTTGGCGGCGCGCTCGCCCTGGGAGCTGGCCCTGGCCGCCGCGCAACCGGGAATCGAAGCGCTGGAATCGGCGCTGGAGCAAGGTCCGCCGCAGCCAATACCGCAACCCGCCGAGCCAGCTAAACCGACGGCCCCGATTCGCAAGCCTGCAGACCGGCCAACGTCGTTGCAATCTGCTGGCCCTGCTTCTCAACCTGTTCCGACCCGACCACTGGCACCGGCTTCTAAACCTGCTCAGACCAAGCCGGAAAAACCCAAGCCGATGAAACCGCCTTTCCATCCGGGCAAACCATTTCCCGACCGATTCAAAGACCTCAAGGAAATCTGGCACGGCAAGAAGCGCTGATCCGCCCGTCCCCTACGTCACCCATTCGCGGGACAACTCGTCATTTGCAGCAACCGGAAAGTACGGCGCGGATTCGTGGCTTGGCTGCCACGCCGTGACCAATGGGAGGATCAGCCATGCGTAGCCTACGTAAGCGATGGTACACGGCATTATGCGAACTGGCGATCACGGTGTTGACCCTGAGCACGCCCGCCCTGGCCAACGCCCATCCGGCAGATAACGATTGGATAATTTTCCTGCTGATGTGGTATCTCTTCGGAGGCGGGCAGATGGGAGGCGGCTTCGCTGCGGGGCCTGGCGGATGTTGCTGCATGCCCGGCGGTCAACCGCAACCAGCGCCCGCGCCTGGTGCACCCGCTCCGAACGGAAACGGCCAGGGGGCCATGATCCGCAACGGTCCCGGGGCGATGATGCGGGCACCAGGAGCGGCCAATGGCGGGGCAGCGCTGCGCCCGGCTGCTGGCCAGGGCAGTGCCGACATGCTGATGCGGATGCTGCTCGGCCAGCGCAACATAATGCCGGCTATCGGGCAGAAACCCGCACCCGGCGGGCATGGTAAAGGGGCTGCGAAACCGGCTGCGGCTACTGGCGGAAAAAGTGGCGGCTTCGGTTTACTAGGTGGACATAAGCCCGCGATCGGCGGAAAGCCTGGCGGTGCCATAAACCATGCCGGCAAACCGTTGGGAGGCAAACCTGCCATCGGCCGAAAATAGTTCCCGATGGCTGCGATGCATGTGCCGGAGACGGCCTAGCCCGTCGCCGCCAGAGGCGGCCGCACTTTCATCCGTACCAACTCTGGGTAGCCTGGCGAAACCTTTGTCCGACTTGCACGGTTAGTACGTTCATCCGCGCAATCAAAAACCCCGGCGTAACGACCGGGGTTTTACTTTTGGAAGCAGGCTTTGACTGTATTGCAGGTTCGAAGCATGTGTCGCCGAGCTACCCGCATGGGCCGCAGACCGAATTCCCCGCATGGTCTGCCGACAGCTCTTTCAGGCACATGCTGCGGACATGCACCCGACGCTGGACAGTCCTCGCTTCAGTTAGCCGCATTTTCCAGCCACTGGCGATTTCGTGGTGAAATCCAACCGGGCTGGGGTCCGCGGCTGGTTTGGTTGGTAATACAACCTCTCGTTCGGGCCGTCCTGCCCGCTTCCATTTCTCAGCATACTGAACCAGCCAGAAAGTGGCAAGGGTCGCGGTAGAAAATTTTGTCCTGCCCCAGCGTATCCGTCAATTTGTTCGTTCCTATCTTTCTCCGCGCAACCGTCAGTGAGGGGAAAATTTTTTCGCCATCTTCTGTATCCCGAAGATTGACGCGCATTTTTCCCAGACTACAATCGAATAGGGGCTTGTGCGGACAACCCCATGGTCGCTGGTGTATCTGCGACCGCAAGGCTATGGGAGAACTTTGGGGCGACCTTTCATCAGCAGGAGGAGAGCAACTATGTACAGTGTGGTGCTGCTGACCGCTTTGACGACGCAGACGGCCAGTCCGACCTGGCTCTGGCATCACCGCTGGTTCAGCTGCCATGGCTGGTGTCATGGATACTGCGCTGGCTGGTGCTCCGGTTGGTGCAGCGGTTGGTGTTCGGGATGGTGCGCGGGCTATTGCCATGGGGTTTACTACGTTCCGGCCACTCCGGTCTTTTACGCGACCTACGCCTGCTATGGTTGCTACGGCGGGCCGTGGGCAACTTGCTTTGGCTGCCACGGTTGCTATGGATGTTACGGTGTAGCTCCCGCAGGATCGTATTACTACGCGCCAGGTCGGCAAATTGAGGTGATCCCAGCTCAACCACGGGAGGTCAAACCGGAAGGCAAGCCCGAAGAGAAGGCTAAGGAGAAGCCGGCGCTGGCACCGAATCGTGCCCGGCTGATCGTTGAGCTGCCGCCCGATGCCACGCTCTACGTGGACGACCAACCCATCCGCACCGAACCAAAAGCCGTTCGCACCTTCACCACGCCCAGCCTCAACCCGAACCTGACTTACTACTACGATCTCAAGGCCGAGGTTGTGCGTAACGGCCAGCGCTACGAAGAGTCGCGGCGTGTCATTGTGCGACCCAATTCGGAGATTCGCGTCGTCTTTCCCGACCCCGAATTGGCTGCAGTGCGTGCTACCTCTGCTCCGTAAGAAGCTCTAACGCGACCCGCAGCGACCGTTTATACGGCCACGACTCCCGCTCTGCGATGGCTTCTGCGGCACAGCGTGCCTGACGATGCGCAAAGCTGGCGGTGACCAAACGCATGGATTCCGCCGGGATAATCCGGCGGATTTTATTGTGCCGAGCGGTGGCGTGAGGGTCAAACCAAACGCGGACCCAACGCTCGCAGTTACGGAGTCTGGCCGCCGCCCGGGATCGGCGTGGCGGCACGTTGCATTTCGCGTAATTCATTGGGTAAGTCGAAGGCAGCTTTGCGGGGAATATAGTCGGGGCTGTCCTTAAGGTAATGCGGGGAAGGCAACGTCATGCCGCCTTCCCAGGTCTGACAACCGACCAGCAACAACACTGCCCATCCCAGCCACCATCCCTTCATGATCCGACTCCGTTGCCAGTTCCGCAAATCAGCGCGGCAGCATAAAGCGAGCGCCTGCTGGGAAGAAAAAAGTCGGCATCCCTGCCGACGCCGTAATTGCTCCGACCATCCCTGGTCGGGAAGTCCATGGCGATGGCGTGTTTGCAGGGGAATTTACGCTGCTGGCTTGCGGAGTAGCTTGGCGCCCTTTTTCGCAATCCGAACCGACATTGGCAATATCGGCTGGCGAGGCCGCAAACTTGAACGAGTTTGCCGACATTTTCGTAGGCAGCGCAATTGTCGGCTGGCACAAAAAACAAGTTTACATCACCCAAAAGTGTTTACATCGGGCAGGTGGTTTGCTATAGTGGGGCTATTGTCTTGGGACTTCATCAGCAACTGGGAAACGAAGCATGAGCGCCAATCGCTGGGCCACGCCGCCATCACCACCTTGGCCGGATTGGTCAGCGACCTGGTCGCAGCCGGCGACGGGTTCTCCATCGGGCGAATCCGGTGCGGAAGTGCCGTTGTGCTGTCATTGGGGCGATGGTGCGGGCGAACGTCCGGTGCCGACCCGGGTGCTCCTTTGCCGCGACCTCAGCCCAGCGGTTTCGAGTTTGCAACGGCGTCGTCGAGTGGTACAAAACGGATATCCAGCATCGCTTTTATGGCCCAGGGATGCTGCCCACAGCTGCTTCGACCTGACAGCGGCACTGCGGCAGTTGATACAGGATATCGTCGCACGGTTGCCGGAACTGGCCCATATTCGCCTTGAGCAGGTACATATCGGCGTTACGCGATCGCGGCGGCGCCGTACCGGGTTGTTGGCACGTATCACGCCGATGCGCTTTCCTGGAGGCCAACTCTGGCTTCGCTGTGGCACAGAGCTTTACACCTTGCAGCGCTATTGGCTTGGCGGCGTCGAACTCTTGTACCTGATTGCCTTCTGCGTGCCGCGGTTCCTCGACCTGTCGTTTGATGAGAAAATGGTCACCATCCTGCACGAGCTGTGTCACATCTCTCCTACGTTTGACGGCGACCTGCACCGCCACGCCGGACGCTATTGCCTGCATACCCACTCCAAAAAGGCTTACGACCGCCGCATGGCCATACTGGCACGCGCTTATCTCGACACCAAACCCGACGAACGCCTGCTGGCTTTCCTTCGCCAGAACAGTCGCGAACTATTGCAGCGTTATCCCGCTCTGATAGCGGAATGGCTTCCTAATCCCCGCATCCTCCGTTGGTCCACCAGCGCTGTGCGTGATCACGGATAATACCCCCGTTGCTCGATGCGAGCGGAAAAAATCCAATCCTGCACAGCTACCTGTCCCAGCCAGAAGAGGTTGCGAACTGGTTCGTTTACAGGTGGTTTCTCATTTGGCTGTTTCGCAATGAGCGGCAATGCTCATGTGCAGCTATGAGGAAGCTGGGAGTGGAGGCTGTAAAGATTCGATGTCAATTGGGTCGAGCCGACCAACAATGAGCACGTCGGTGCTGACGGTTTGCGTCTGGAGAGTTCGTAAACGGCGTCCATGAGTGAGCGAGTTGATCCCCCGGCCTGCGATGGGCGTGGGTGCCGCCGTTCGTAGCCACCGCAAATGCCTCGCCGCGGACTTCAAACGACTGAGGGCTTGTTCCGGCGTACAGAAATTCAATCCGCATTCGGCGGCCAGTAAATTCTTGGTTGCGTAATAGAGGTTACCCGACCTCATTGTATGCGTGAGGCGCCGACCATCTTCGTCCGGCGGTAAAACCAGTAAGATGAAATTTTCGTTCGACACCAGTGCCAGCAAAGGCGGTAGCCGAGTCGCGGGTGGAATTGCCACGACGATGAACAAGCGCCTAGCCATAGCTGGTTTCCTCTGATGTGTGGGGCTAAATGGCCGCCAGCAGTTCCAGCCACTCCGCGTCAGATAAGGCGTTCCCTGAAACGGAAAGGTTCGGGTGGCCGGATAATCGGCAGCGATTGCAGTTACCTGCACTGGCATCCCCATGGGTAATACGCTCGAACACGTTCGGCTGGGACGCGAGCTCCGCTTGCCGCCACGCTTTCAGCAATGCACCGCACGAACTACGGCAGAGGTTCGCGCTTTGGCGGCTAGGGTGTGAGCAGGGCTTCAGCAGCATTGCTGAAAAGATGGGCATCGCCGGTCCTCCGCTCCCCAAGTTTAAGGGTATGCGTACCACCTAAGGTTCAGCTGGACAAAGAGGTACGCAAATTATTTAGCTCAATTAGCCGCTGGCATTTCGTGTGCGATGACGGCTGCAGACTCGAAGCACAGACTGGCCAGTTGTTGGTTCCTGGGCCACATGAGTGTGGACATGCGGGATAGCCATCTCTTGGGACAGGCAGGACAATCAGCAGGGAGGAGGCATCCGTGCTTACACGTGAGCAGATTCGCTCTTTGGCTCTACAAGCGAAAGACGCCAAAGGACTCACTTGGCCTCAACTCGGGCAGAAGATCGGTCGTAGTCCTGTTTACACAGCCCTGCTAATTTACGGCTATGGGCAAGCGACAGAGCAGGAAGCCGATGGTCTGATTGCCGCTTTAGATTTACCCAAAGAGGCCAAGGCGGTAATGATGAAGGCCCCTCTGCGTACGCCAGCCCAACCCTGGCCCCCAACGGACCCGTTCATCTACCGCTTCTACGAAGCCATCATGTTGTACGGCCCGGCGATCAAAGATGTGGCCCACGAGATTTTCGGGGACGGTATCATGAGTGCCATTGACATGTCCATCGAAATTCAGAAGGGGGAAGACCCGACTGGGGCACCTCGGATGATCATTACCTTCAACGGCAAGTGGTTGTACTACAAAAAGTTTTGAGCGGACGCCGGGTAGAAAACCAACCGGGCTGGACCGGACGAATCATCTGGCACAGAGAGCCAGTGGCTCTGGAGGCATACGAGCCGGGCGCGCTCTGGGGAGTTGCGGAGGCGTTCTTGTCCGGAAGAAGTGGGCTTGAGGAAAAGGCGGAAGGAGGCGCGGGGTTAAGACATCGCCGCCCATGGTTTGCGTTTGAAGGTTGTACACCCGGACGGTGATTCCAATGCACGTCGGAAGAGTGTGCAGGCGGCCGATGATCGACACATCGGCCAGATCGCTTACGTGCAAAGAATGTGCAGGGCCGGATGACTAGAAGAACGTTTCTGATGGTTTCCGCATGAAAATTGTGCAGGCGGGAAGTGATTCTGGTTCACGTCGGAAAAGTGTGCAGCCGGCCGGACTGTTTGCCCCGCGCGAATTCAGATTCCACTCGCGCTGACCGTTTGCGTTTCAAAAACGCACAGGCGGCCGGGGTTCGCCTTTACATTAGCAACGTGTGTAACCGGCCGGTGATGAGAACATCGGTGCCGATGGTTTGCGTCTGGAAGGTACGGAGGCGGCAAATGTCTACCAGCCTGGAAATGCCTTGGCCGGCGATCGGTGTCGGGGCGTGGCTGCCACCAATGAGCACAGGACTGACGAAAACGCGCACCTCATCCACTTCGCCGCTATCCAGAAAACTTCCCAACACCTGACTGCCACCTTCGACGAGCAGGTTGGTCATGTGCCGACGCCCCAGTTCGTCCAGCAACGCAGGCACAGAAACCCGACCCGATTGCAGTGGCAATGGCAGGCATTCGACACCGGCTTGCAGCAATTGCTGGCGATGGTGGGAATCAATTTCGGGACCGTGAACGACCAGGAGTGGTGCCTGGCGGGCGGTTTGCACCAGTTGCGAATGCAGCGGTAAACGCAGGTGGGTATCGAGAACTATACGTGTCGGTGTGCGGGGACTATCCGGCGGTGCTGTGAGCAACGGGTCGTCCCGCAGGGCAGTGGCGATGCCGATCAGCACGGCATCCACCCGTCCACGCCACTGCCGCGCCAATGCCCGCGAGGATTCGCCGCTGAGCCATTTCGACTCGCCGCTGCGTGTGGCAATTTTGCCGTCCAGCGACATGGCCCACTTGGCGATAACCCAGGGTCGGCCACGCAGCACCCGTTTGAGGTAGGGGGCGTTGAGTTCACGTGCTTCGTTTTCGAGTAAACCGACTTCCACCGCCACGCCGCATTGCCGCAGGATTTCCAGCCCGCGACCGCTCACTGCCGGGAACGGATCGAGCATGGCAGCGACGACGCGGCGAATGCCGGCCCGCACGATGGCATCGGTGCAGGGCGGCGTTTTGCCCCAGTGGCAACAAGGTTCGAGAGTCACATACAGCGTAGCCCCGCGGGCGCGAGCACCGGCCTGGGACAGAGCGATGATTTCTGCGTGCGAGCCGCCGTATCGCTGGTGCCAGCCTTCGCCGATGATTTCGCCCTCGCGCACCAGCACTGCTCCCACCATCGGGTTGGGTTCGACGTAACCCTCACCACGCCTTGCCAACTCCAGCGCTCGCCGCATGAAGCTTTCATCCATAGCTGACCGACGCCCCAGATCGTTTGCGGTCATTCTAGGAGCGGGGGGCGTAAGCCCCCCGTGGTTGCTAGGGGTCAGCGCGGCTGGCCTTCAATACCGAGCAAACGACCTCGCGGCATGGACAGGTCAACAATCACTGGCTTGGGCGTCTCTGCCGTACCGACATTCCCGGCACGGTCCACCGCTTCCACGCGGACAAAAAACTGATACGGTGTGCCGTTGGGAATCCGCCACACGTATTTTCCTGTATTTTCCAGGCCGGAAACCATTGTCGTCCACGGGCCTTCCGGACGAGTGGCGTAGTAGAGGGAAATAGGCTGGCTAGCGAGATTCTTATCGCTGGCCGACCAGGTGACCGTCAGCAGTCCATTTTCACCACCACGTGCCGGCTCACAGCTCAGAATTTGCACCCGTGGCGGCGTCAGGTCCACTTCCAACCACAGCTGCGGTGGGTCGCCAGGACGAGGCGGTGGTTGACCGTTCCCGACTCCGTTGCGTACCACCAAGGTCAGACCATAAACGCCTTCGCCAGGCAAGCGGGCAACGATCGGCGAGATTTTATCTTCGTCTTCGCCAAGTTTGCTCCAGGTTTTGCCGTCGCGAGTCATCCATAATTCCACCGCGGCGATGCCGGAAGGTCCGACATCCTCGAGGGAATAAGCCAGGCTCACCTCGCTGCTGTTGACGATGCGAAACGGCACCCCGCCGAGTGTAGCACCCGTCCCAGATGGGGAGTTAGCAGCGAGTTGACTGCCGGTGCCAGCGGGAATCACTGCCGATGCCTGTCCCAGATTGCCGGCACGATCGCGAACGCGTAAACGCACTTCGATAGCGCCGCGACCGTTCGCCGGCCAGTATTTGCTTCCCCGTGCCACCCGTTCTATCGGTAAAGGTTGCCAATCACCGCCCGCCGACCGCCATTCCATCTCCAGCGTGCTGAGGTCGAGGTATTCGTCGTGAATGTCCCAGCTCACTCCGGCTTCGGCACCGCGAGGCGGCAAGGCCTGCAGTGAAACCTGTGGCGGGACACTATCCACGATAACTATCAACCCGGGGCGACTCCCCTCGACACTGCTGGGATACATTCGCCCTTCCGTGTCCACGGTTCGCACGACGAACCAGTAGATTCCGTCGCCGGTGGCACGATACGAAAAATGCCGTTCCTGCGGTCCCGCTCGCGCCACCTGTTGCCAGGTTCGCCCCTGGTCGAGCGAGACCAGCAATTGCACCTCGCGGAGTCGGCTCTGCTCACTTTCTTCGATTTGAAACGGGATGCGAAACGCTGGCTGAGCGACATAAAACGGCTCCGGCAACTGTGACCAGCCACGGGTTCCCAGGCCAGACAGAGCAAGCAGCACCGCGAAAGCTACCGCCAACTCGTGTAGGCCAACTCGGACTGTTGCACTCCACTGACGAACACCGCTGGCAGTCGCTCCATCCCAACGGATTATGGCACAAACCACCCTTGCCATCCGCTGCCCGGCGAAAAGAACTCGACAAGCAGGACTCAAGAGTTGGCCGCTGGCGACGGCGTTGCACCGCCGCAGACCGGTGGGCTTACGGCCACCGGCTGGGCTGCGGCTTTCAGGCCGATCGCGGCAAGGATGCAAGTTGTCCTGCCTGTGGCAGCTTCCCATGAGGCCGATCCCACGTTGCGTCACGCATCGCTTCTTTCGGCCATCGCTGTGAAGAAATTCGCCGAAAATCTGCCCGGTAACAGTTCCAGCAACCTGTTGCCGACGTGGCTATTGGCAAATCCGTCACCGCCGGCTCCACTTCGTTCCTTGTCGCATCGGAGCGTTCGCGTCATCGGTTATTGTTGAGCAGCACTATTGGGCAGCAATGGCCAAAACACTGTGCGGTTTCCAAGGATCTCCTTTGGAAGACTTCCGCTTCCCGCACAGCGGACCCGAACCAAAGCGTTCTGCGGTCGACTCGGGATAGCTGCCACGAACCTGGATGCCCAAGAACTCGGCGTGGTCGTTGCTACTTCTTCAGTTTTTCGAGGAGTTGTTTAGCTTCCTCAGCGGCTTTGGTATTGGGGTACTTTTTCAGCAGCAGTTCCAGGGCTTCCCGAGCCGACGCGACATCATTCTGGGCGAGTTGTTCCTTGGCGAAATTGAGAGTGGCGCGGGCGGCCCGCTCCTGCTTATCGGTATCGTCCGGTTTGGTTTTGGGCGTGGGCTTGGTAGCAGGCTTGTCGTCGGGCTTGGAGGGTTTTTCGGTAGTCCTGGTCGGCTTTTCCTCCAGCGGCGGGTCCACTTCGCCAAATACGTCCCCCTGTACGATTTGCACCCAGCCATCGTAACGATCGCCCGGTTTGGTCGCGCGATGGATGACATATCCGAGTCCCCGCCCTTTAAACATGCCCCGCAACACCGCGTCCACGGTCTGGTCCTTGGCCTGGAAAGTGATGGTGAGATTGTTCGAGACGCCGGTGCCACGATAAAAATTGAGACCATCCACCTGGCTTTTGATCTCGTTGAGGCAGTCTTCCAGCCGCGTGTCTTTGAAGTCCACACTGATGCGGGTCTGCAATTTTTTGCGGACTGCAGCGATGGATGGGGGTTCAGCTTTGGTCTGAGCCAGGGCCAGCGGTGCCAAAAGCGACACGGTCAGCAAAGCAGCGAGCAGGCGGGCGTCGGTTCTCCGGGTTCGCATGGCAAATCCTCCACAAGGGAAGTCGGCGGGTCTGGGATGGGTTCATTGTACAAAGCGGCCAGCATACGCCGATGCGATACGGCAGCAGCTAGCCTAAAGTTTCGACGTTGCCAGAGCTGCTCCGGTTCCGCCGACGGGCACGGATGCTGTCGGGAAAGAGGACTTCTTGCTGCAGGAAGCCATCCGAGTCGAAGGGTAAAGCGATGGGAGTGTCGTCGACTTCGAGGTGTAGGCCTTGTCCGGGTCGAGCATTCTGGGCCAGCTGTCGTGCTTCCTCCGCCAGGCCTGAGGTTACGTAAAGCGTCTCCAGTTGCAGAGTATTGGGAATGATCGCCAGGCGAACTTCGCTGAGGCGTGGCTGCCAGCAGGTTTTCAGTCCCATGGCGATGCATTGGCGATCGTTAGCAAATGCCGGCGGAATTTTCGTCCTCAGCAAAAAACAACTGGTCAAGGCGTTGACCTGGGTAACGTGCTCATCCATGCGTGAAAGTAGCCGTCGCGTCGTCAGATCGGCCAGCCCCACGCCGACGGCGTTACCATGACTTTCTTCGCTGAGGTCGAGAACACAGATGCGGGTAATCCGCGGGTCGAGCGTGTCGGTTTCGCCCTCTACCTGTTGCCGGCCCAGGACATGAACGTCCATGCCCGTGCCGCTGTAGTTCTTGCCGAGTTCGCCGACTACCAGCAAATCGAGTTGGGCAAACGGAAGGCGTGGCATCAGCCGCCGCGCTTCCTCCAGCAAGAGCGGTTCGCGTTGCAGCAGCTCTTCCGGTTCGACGGCGAGGATGCGGGCGGTGTACTCGCGAGCATTTTCGAGAATTGCCAGACCCAGTGCAAACGGCGTTCTGGCCAGCACCACTTTCGCCGACTCCGGAATCATGTCCCGCAGGCCACGCACGCCGTATTTGTGGTGAGTTTCGGCTCCGGCTCGCTTGCCCAGACCGATGACCAGCATTTTGACCAGGCCACTTTCGTAACGCCCACGAAAATCGGTGTGCGGCTTGATACGAGCCAGGGCGACAACAGCGTCGGCCTGGAATGCGTTTTTGTCCCAGTAAACGGGTTCGCCCCAGGAATTGCTTCCCAGTTCTACTACATCCATATCCGTACGGATGGGCACGCCCAGGGCCGATTCCGTAACTCCGTAACTGGCCAGCAACGCACGCTGTCCTTCGGGGGTAGCGCCGCCATGACTGCCCATAGCGGCCACGATGAACGGCTCGGTGCCCAGCTGGCGAAGGGTCTGCACGGCGGCGGAGACCATTTCCCCCAAGCGATGGATACCGCGGCTACCCACGGCCAGCGCCACTCGCGCGCCAGGCCGCAACCGTTGCCGCAACCGCGATCCCAGAATAGCCTCGCGAACTGCCCCGGCTACATCGCTAATTTCCGGGTGCTGCCAGCGTTGCACCAGCCGATATACCGACGGAAAAGGGAATTCACTCATCGCCGTTTGCCCAGAAATCACGTCCGTTTGTCCGCTCTGGCAAGGCACCGTCGCCCACCAGGTGCATCCGCGTCGGACGGAGCAGCCGGCCTCGAATCTCGGACGCTGTCAGGTACGCAGCCACAAGAATCAGCTAATGTCGTGTCGCGGATTCCTGCAGTTTCATAGACCATCATACTCGAAGTTGACCGATTGCCGAGCACTTCTTCACCGGCGAAGCGCATCAAACGAAGCACGTCAAAATTAACGAGGAGTGGAGCTCCGACCACCGCTCGCTGCGAACTCTCAAAAGGACGGTTTAAAGGGCCTGCGAGTCCCCGGTGTTCCACCTCGTTCCCGAAAGCGGGGGATTAAGCCCCAATGTGGCTCATCCGAAAAGGCATGCATCACCATTCGCTATTCGCCACTCGCCATTCCATGCTCGCTATTACCGGCGGGCGCTAACGAAAGTTTACAGGTGTAAACGGGAGCGTTACCTGTTGCTAACAGACTGGCAGACTGTCGAGTTCATGACTGGAAATCCGTGGAGAAAGTTATCGCAACGCTAGGACTCGTAATGATTGCGTTGAGCCATCAGCGAGTTTTACCAGCCGGCAAATTTTCGCTCTCTGGCGCAAAGTTTGCTTAATAGTTGTTTGACTTGGCGAGAAAGCCGGCCGGCCTGATTGCCACGCTCTACGGTGTCCTGCGATGGTCGCAGGCGCACTTTTGATTCTCCTCAACACCATAAGGGAGGCATAGGCCATGCGCAGTGTGCTGCTTCGTCTGTGGCGGGATGACAGCGGTGCCTTGCTGTCCTTCGAGTGGATTCTGCTGGCGACGATCCTCGTCCTGGCAATGGTCGTCGGTCTCAAGAGTGTCCAGCAAGCTGTCCTCAATGAGTTCGAAGACCTGGCGGGCGCCATTGGCGAGATCAATCAAACCTACAACTACGGCGGGGCCAGCGGTTGCTGCGCTAGCGTGGGTGGGTCGCTGTTTACAGATGTTGGCCGCACCTACAACGTCGACAGCTGCGTACCCGGCGGCCATGCGACTACTGTGGGCTGCCAGGAGTAACTGCCCATTCACGCGAACTGCGGGTTTCGCCGGACCTGCACGCATAACTGTGCGAACTCGGGGCGAAGCGGGTAGTGGCTCGCTTCGCCCTTTTCTTTTGGCTCGCGTTTCGCTGTGTACATTCATAGGATGCTACGAGAACAGGGCATTCGGCGGCGAGCGTAAGCCCGCCTTGGGCCCGGGGGAACTGTCGGTCGAGTTGGAATCATCTACATGCCACGGAGGCAGAGGCGGTAATGCACCGATTCTTCCCGGCAGTGTGGTTTGGTTGGCTGTGGTTAGCGCTGCTGCTGGTATTGGTGTTTGCAGCCGCTTACGTAGATTTGCGGCGGTATGTGATTCCCAAGGTACTGACACTGGGATTGTGGGTACTGGGCATGGTGCTCCACACGTTGCGCGGTGCCTGGTTGGGCTGGCAGGGAAATTCGGTCTGGCTGTTACCACCGGGGGTTCTGCTTGGCGCGGTGGACGGGCTGCTGTTTGCCCTGGCCGGGTTCGTCACCGGTTTTGGCCTGTTCTTTGCGTTATGGCTGCTGCGGACTTGCGGCGGAGGCGATGTCAAGCTCTTTTCCGCCATCGCCACCTGGACGGGGCCGATTTCCGCTTTGTGGCTGCTGGGGCTGAGCATCGTCGTCGTGACGGTGCTGGCCACCACCAAGGCCATTTTCCTGATGCTTACCGGCCAGATGCGGCAGGCGCTGCCGGCGGAGAGCAGGACCGAGCCTTCGCGTCGGCAGAACCGGGACCGCGAACTTTCGGTGCAAGAGATGCTACAGCGCGGACAAAAGCCGAAACGGCTGCTGAGTTTTTCTCTTCCGCTCGCCGTAAGCCTGGTCTTGCTGCTGGCGTGGAAATGTCCCCGCGAATTGGGGCTAGCTCCACCATCACCAGCCCACTCCCCGGTGCCTGTCGAACCGAGCCGATCACCATGATTCACCAGCCCGCAGCGAACAGCGCGTGCCGCATGGCGAATAGAGAGACGGGTGTGCGACCGCCCATCAACTGCGGGAACGCGACGCGACCTGGATCGGTGACGCTGGAGGCGTTGTTCGTACTGCCGGTTCTGCTGCTGGTGCTGCTGGGGAGTGTCGAGTTCGGGCTGCTGCTGAGCTGTCGGCATCAACTGTGGGGTGCCTGTCGCGAGGCAGGTCGGTTAGCCGCGCTTGGTCATGGCCGCGACAGGATTCACGCTGTCGTCTGCCAGTACCTGGGTGAATCGCGAGCCAGCCAAGCGGAAATCGAAGTGGAAGACGGTTCCGGCAAAGCGTGTCGTGAGCCGGGCGAAATACCTCCCGGCGAAACGGTGCGGCTGCGGTTGCGTTTGGCGGCACCGTGTGCGGCGCCGGATTTGCTCCGCTTTGTCGGATTCAGTCTCCAGGGCCAGATGCTGGAAGTCGAGACGGTGTGGCGCCGCGAGTAAACTCGCCACGGACGGCTGAGGTCGGCTACTTCCGTCTTCCCCAATCGTGGCGCCAACTGCGTAGCCAGGCTCTGGCAAAAACTCACTGACAAAGACATGGAACCTCTAAGTGGCGTGGACACTACTCAGGACCGGCGGGCGTAACTCCGCCGTCAGAACTGGAGCGTGATGAGCGTAAGGGGCGTAAGTCCCTGCGGAGCTGACAAACTGCTCCCGACTCAGGAGTAAGGCAACATGCGGGCAAGCACCATTTTGGCTGCCATTATCGCTATCGTCGTGGGCTTGCTGGTGGTTGTGCTGATCCGCTGGTGGAAACCGGAATGGTTTGGTTTGCAACCCGGTCAGGCACAGGCTCAGGCTGGACAGGCTCTCGGGCAGCCTATTCTGGTGGCGGCGCGGAATATCTACGCCGGCAAGTGCATCACCGAGGAAGATGTCCGCGTTCGCCAGGAACGTCCTAAGGAACGGGAACAATACGCCAATCAGCGCTTGTTGCCGGCGTACGTTCCGGCAGCCGTCGGCCGGATCGCCGTCAAACCTATTCCCGCCGACCATCCCATCACTGAGGACGCCCTCGAACCGCTGGAAACCTATAAGGACCAACTCGCCGAACGGGTCACGCCTGGCATGCGGGCAGTGAACCTGCAACTGCCGATCACCGAATCGGGAGGTGGTCTGATCCGCGTCGGCGATTACGTAGATGTGCTGATGAAAACCACGGTCGAGGCCAGCCACGACTGCTTGAATCTGGCCGAGCTATGCCGACTCGGTTTGCCCGCGACGATGGAGGGAATTCTCGTTCGCGATGTCCGTGTTATTGTCCGGCGAAACGTCCTCTGGCCGAACTGCCGACCCTACAGCCTGTGCGTAACCAACTTCATCATCGAAACCAATCCTTATCGCGCTGCCTTGCTGGAATACGCTAAGGATCGTGGGCTGATTACGCTCATTCCCATCAGTGACGTGGAACGCAAACTCGAACTCGAGAACCGTCGGCAGGCCTTCCTCGATGACAAAGGGGTTTTCCCAACGCGACTGGTCAACATGACCGGCCAGGAGATTCTCGATTACGAAGCCAGCCTGGCCAAATTACCCGCTGACGATCCCAAGCGCTATTTGACCTATCATTTACGCAGCAGCGAAGAATACCGTCTGGAGAACTTTCGCGTGCGAGATGTGTTGCGAGGTCAGCGGATGATCAACGACCAGGATTTGGCCCGCATTTTTGACCTGCGGCTGCGTCCACCGCCGGCACCGCCGCCACCGACTACAGTACAGCGGATTGTCGGCGTGAAACCCGGCGAGCCCCACGTGTTCCCGACGACAGTCACCGCTCCGCCTACTTACAAACTGCCACGCTATGAAGTGCTCACCGAAGCCGGCGAGTTGGTCTGGCTGGGAGAGGCGATCCGTCTGAACTATCGCTGCCCCGACGTGGTTTGCGATCCGCAAACGGGCCGCGCTGTCTCACGCACGGGGTTTGGGTGACCGCCGCGACCCACCGCGCTGGTACAGCGCGTTTCACCGACCGAGCGACCCCAATCCTCTGCCCAACCTGTCCCGGCTCCATCCGGCGTTGACCATCGCTAATTCAGCTGCACTGGACACATATCGCTCGCAATAACCGACCAGCGCGACAACCGCACGATGAAACTTCCTTAGCTCGACTGGCCAGCTCGGCAATGACAGGATCGGCGGGCGTAAGCCCGCCGTGTTTCTGGCCAACGCTTGGCTGGCGAAGCGGCGTGTGCCCTCCCCACCGACCGCCGCATGCTACACGAAGTGCCCATCGGGGTCGGGCTTCTACGAGGGATCGGCCAATGCTTTTCGGCAGCGAAACTATGCAACGACAGCGCCACGGCGTGGCGGCAGTGTGGGGGCTGGTGTTTTTGGGTGTGCTGCTGGCGCTGCTGGTTGTTGCCATAGACCTAGGCATGCTCTGGAACGCCCAGGCGGAATTGCGTACTGTCGCCGACGCTGCCGCACTTGCCGCTGCGCACACCTGGGCCGAACAGCTTGCCCCCGGCCAGCCGGAATCCCTGCCACCTCCGGCTCGGGAACTGGTCTTTCATCAGGCGGCGCGCTACGTCCGGGAACATCGGGGCGATGGTACCTTGCACTTGCTGCCCAATCCCGACAACGCTGCCGATGGCGATGTGGTTTTCGGTTTTTATGATGCCAAAACGGGATTTGTACCCGCCGGAAAAACCGACTTGACCAGCCCCTGGCTCAACGCTGTCCGCGTCCGTGTGCGACGAGATCGGCAGCACGGTAACCCGGCGGGACTGATTTTCGGCCCATTATTCGGTTGGTGTCTGATCAACGTGGAAGCCTGCGCCGTCGCGGTGATGGAGAGGCGAATCGTCGGCTTTCAGTGCACCGATGGCCAGCCCATTCCTCTTATGCCGATCGCGTTGCTTTCCGACCCAACCGGACAAACGCCGGATGCCTGGGAAAGCCAGCTAGCAGAGCAGGGGGCATTTCCTGGCAATGTCCTGGTTGCGGACGAAAATGCACCTCCAACCGTAATCGTCCGCCTGGCTGTAACTGCCCGGTCCGCGGTCGGCGATACGCTGACGACGCTGACACCAGCAGCGTTTCCCGCTGGATTGGCACCGACCACTGCCGCAAATCGCGGTGGAACGGCTTCGCCTGCTTCGGGTCGGACGGCAGTGCCCTGGCCGACCACCGACAGCGCTTGCCTGTTGCGAATCGGCGTGGGTACCCGGACGGAAACTGTTCGGCAAGTGCTGACCGGACTCTTGCCAGCTGACCTGAGTCAGCCCGAATGGGGTGGCCAATTCGTGATTGACCCCGCGGTCGGTTACCGCGCTGTCGCCGCCTGGCCCGATGGATTGGCCCTGGAGGATGGAGAGCTGAGCCGGCTGGTTACCGCCCTGGCGGCGCTGCAACAACGAGGGGAAATCCGCATCTGGCCCTTGTTCACCCCATTCCTGAACGAGCCGATATCCGCCGACCAGTTCGCAGGAGATGGGAGCAGCGGGCATAAGCCGGCCGTGGATATGCCGGGGGTGGCCAGGCGATCGCTCCTGGCTCACAACCCTGGCGAGCCGGCAGCGGTGTCGGTGGCCATTCACGGTTTTGTTGCGGCACGAATTTTGCGCGTGGAGTTGAAAAGCCAGCAGGGCGACCCTGCCGGGAGTGCGTACCTCGAGATCACACTCCAACCACAGCTGCTGGCAACGCGAACGGCAATTGTGGCACCCGCGGCTGAGACGAAGTGGGCGTCCGGTGATGCTGCCGTCAATCCGCACCTCAACCAACCCAATCCCTACCTGGTGCGAATACAATTAGCTGAGTGAACCGGCCGGCGAATGAGCGTGGGCGTAAGCCTTCCTGACAGCCGCGATAAAGGCGAAACCAGGAGTCATCATTCCCCTGGCTGAATTTGCGAGCCGGTTCCGGAATCCGGCCTCGCCAACCGTGGTGGGTAGGTGTGCGGCTGAAGTTCACCAGGGGAATCGGCCATGCGGTGGCCGGCAGGATTACGGCCAGCAACTTCGAGGCATGCATGTTTCATCCGGGACAACAACCGGCCAACTCGAGCAATCAGCACCTGCAGAAGCTCAAGGCTGACATCCACCGCAAAATCGTGGAGATGCTCGACCTGTCTCGGTTGAGCCGGTGGGGCCAGGAGCGTTTACGCAAAGAGGTGAAAAAGCTGGCCCAGCAGCTGGTGGAAAACGTTCCCGAACTCAGGACACCAGCGGACCGCGAACGCCTGGTCAACGAAATCCTCGACGAAGTGTTCGGCCTGGGCCCGCTGGAACCATTGATGAACGACCCAACCGTCAGCGATATTCTCGTCAACGGCCCGAACACCGTGTACGTGGAGCGGAATGGTCGGCTGGAACAGGTGCCGGTCTGTTTTGCCGATAACGAGCACCTGATGCAAATGATTCAGCGCATTGTCGCCCGCGTGGGTCGCCGACTCGACGAAATGTCGCCGATGGTGGACGCGCGTTTGCCCGATGGTTCCCGGGTCAACGCCATCGCTCCGCCCTTGGCTCTCGATGGGCCGGTACTCTCCATTCGCCGATTCGGTGCCCGACTCACCGCGGAACAACTGATCCAAAATGGCACCATGCCGGTCGAATTTCTCGCCCTGTTGCGGGCGGCGGTGGAAGCGCGGATCAGCATGGTAATTTCCGGCGGCGCGGGCACTGGCAAAACCACCCTGCTCAATGTGCTGTCGCGCTATATCCCGCCGGATGAACGCCTGGTGACAATCGAGGACTCAGCGGAATTGAAGTTGCAGCAGCCGCACGTGGTGCGGCTGGAGACCCGGCCAGCCAACCTGGAGGGTGTCGGCGAGGTACGCCAGCGCGACCTGGTTCGCAATGCCCTGCGCATGCGCCCCGACCGCATCATCATCGGCGAATGTCGCGGCCCGGAAGCCCTTGATATGTTGCAGGCCATGAACACTGGCCATGAAGGCTCCTTGACTACCGTTCACGCCAACGATACCCGCGATGCTCTGGCCCGGTTGGAAATGATGGTGATGATGGCTGGCTACGAAATGCCCGTTCCCGTCATTCGTCAGTACATCGCCTCCGCCATCACCTTTATCGTCCACCTCAGCCGACTCAAGGGCGGTGCGCGGAAAGTAACCCGCATCTCGGAAGTAGTCGGATTGCGAAACCGCAATTATGTCGTCCGGGATATTTTCGGGTTCCGGCAATACGGCGTGCGCGACGGTGTAGCGTACGGGGAGTTTTATGCGACGGGGAAAATTCCCCGCTGCCTGGAACGCATCCGCGCTGCGGGCATTGACCTGCCCGAAAGTCTTTTCGCGAAACGTACCATCCCGGCAGAATTTGAAATTGTCCAGACCTCCCCGGTAACTCCACGCTCCGCCGATTGCGGTGCTGCTCAACTGACGCAATAGCCGTCTGCGGATTTCCCTCTCTGGTCGGCAGCGGCACGCCAGCTGCAAAACTATTCCACCACGAGCGATTCAGCCGGGACATCAGCGGTGGCGGGTCGGCAATGGCGTCGGCTCGCCAGATATTTCTTGCATGGGGCGCATTTTATGCCGGAAGCCAAGCTGACGATGTTTCTGATCCTGATCGTGGTCAGCGGATTGGCGTTGCTGGCAGCGCTGGCGCTATTGCGCTGGTGGGAGAATCGCCGCAGCCGCGCTAATGCCGGTCAACCGTCTTCGGACCCATCGGCGGAAACGATTGTGTTGCGCTCCATGAAGGAGTCAGCCGAACCGAAGCGGCTGACCGAGCGGCTCGACTGGCGTTTTCAACTCCTGCTGGAGCGCAGCGGCCTGGGACTGACGACCGAGTTGGGATTGCTCTGGGTGATCTTAGGTGCATGCGTGGGAGCGGCCGTGGGGTTTTTATGGCTGGAGAGCTTGCTCGGCGTCGCATTCGGTCTACTGGTGGGCACGGTAGTGCCTCTACTGATTTTCGCCTATTACTCGCGTCGGCAGCGGCAGGATATGCAACGCCAGCTGCCGGATGTCATTTTCAGCCTGGCGCGTTCGCTGCGGGCCAACCTCAGCCTCGAACAGGCGATCGCTTACGTCGGCGAGGAAACGCCCAACGCTCTGGGTCGCCAATTTCGCCGCATGGCCGAGCAGATGTACCTCGGATTGACCGTGCCGGCAGCACTGGAATCGGCAGCACGACGCATTCAGTTACCCGATTTCGATTTGCTGGTGGCGCTTCTCTCGTTACACCGTTCGGCCGGCGGCAATTTGCCGTTACTGCTGGATCGGCTGGCGGCCAGTGTCCGCGACCGCAACCAGTTCCGCCAGTATTTCCGCACGGTCACCGCTCAGGCACGTATCACCGCCTGGGCCATCGCACTGAGTGTGCCCGTTCTCTTCGTCCTCATGTGGTACTGGCAGCCGGGATACATCGGCAGATTTTTCCAAACCAGCGCCGGGCTGACAGCTCTAGCCGTGGCGGTCGTGCTGGAGCTAATCGGCCTGGCATGGATTTACTGGATTCTGCGTGTGGAGTACTGAGAGCGAGTACCCGCAGCCAGCGCGAAAAACGGTGGGCGTCAGTCCGCCGTCGTACTAACACAAACACGTGCCGCCAAACTGTCTCCGACACCGCGGCGGCGTGTGTAGGCCAGGAAGCGAAACGGCAAGCAACCGGGGGACAGGCCGGATGACTCTTTGGAGCGTGATGGCGGTGCTGATCCTTTTCTGTCTCGCCGCCGGTCTGACATTCGTGCTGTTGCAGACGCTGATCGCCTGGTGGACGGAAAGGCGAACGGCCGGTACGCAGCAACCGGAGACGGCAACGCCTTCTTCCGGTGAATTGACGCTTGGCCCAGTAGCCGAAGCACTGGCGCGCGGCCTGCCCACGCCGGAGGTTACTCGCTCCGAATTGCAGCGCGACCTTTGGGCAGCCGGGTATTACCGCAGCACCGCCCTGACTCAATACCTGGCCATGCGGACGGCACTGACGCTCTTGCCGATTGTGGGCGGTCTGGTGCTGGCCCTGTTCGTTCCGCGGGAAGCGATCCTCGGTGTGCTCGCCGGTGCCGCCATCCTGGCAGCTTTGGGATTCAGCCTGCCTCGCGCTTATGTCGTGTTGCGGGGTCGGTTGCGCTCTCGCGCTATCGAACGCGCTTTACCTCACGCCGTAGATATGCTGACGCTGTGCCTGACCGCCGGCATGAACGTAGCTCAGGCACTGTACCGCGTCAGTCAGGAAATGCGCGGCGCTTACCCAGTCCTGGCCGATGAGTTCCTGCTGGCGGCTCAGCAGGCCGAGTTACGTAACCTGGCTTTCGCCATGCAGCAGTTCGCCGAACGGACCCAGGTGCCGGAAGTCCAGAACCTGGCCATTGTCCTGGCTCAGGCCGAACGACTCGGTACGGACATCGCCGGCGGATTGCTCGAATACTCCGCCTCGATGCGTACGGCCCTGCGGCAGCAAGCCGACGGCGTGGCCAATCGCGCTTCGTTCTGGATGCTCTTTCCTTCAGTGCTGTGCTTGTTCATTCCCGCAGTGATTATCCTGGTTGGCCCAGCGGTGCTGGAACTGCGGGAATTCCGTGCGTTCTCGGTGCGACAGGACTTGCAACGATTGCACGAAGCATTTCGCGAAGCCAATCCAGGAAGCGTCGGCCAACCGACGACAGGCGCCCCGGCGGTTCCGGCTATTCCGCCACCTCCCGTTCAACCCGCCGTACCCGAAGGCAGCCCATTCCAATAACTGCGTCTGCAGTTGGCATATGTCAGCGGCTAGGTGGTGCGACTAGACGACACCGAGTATGAACGTTCAGGGCTCCGAGGATACGGCCGTCCACCACCGTGGGCGAGTTCGGTGGTACTAATCGGACGTGTTCTAGGCTAAGCGCCAGCTCGCATCGCCGGGTCGAATCCGACCACCAATCTCACGCAAAGGGTCACGCGGAAATGGCGCTGTTACCTCCCAGCGAATGGTCCCGTATGCTTCTGCCGCCGCGGTGCTAGCGCTGTTCCTCGAGGATTTGGGCCGTGAAGGCGTTTTAACACCAACTTGAGCGCCTTTCCTCAGTTGCGGGAGAATAGCCCGTCCGTTCCTAGTTTCGATGTTGGGTCAATGTTCCCGAACGCAGCAGAGTTGCGGCAACATTCTGTCACGTTTCGCCAGCAGCGAGCGTCTAACTTACAAGGGACATAATCCGTACGGGTCAGGGGCATGGACACAGAGCAGGGCAAAGGGGACAATATGGCGCACAGAGTTTTCTTTTGCCCGGTAGAAGATAACCCGGTCAGTGCGCTCCCGATTTTGCTAGAATTGGCGCACCCCACCGACCTGGTGGTTTTTCTCAACCAAGTTTCTGCTGATGAAAACGGTTCTGTTTCGCGACTGCAAAGAGCATTGCTATCGTTTGGTTTTGGCCAGAGGAGTACGGCGAGGATACACGTCCAAGATTGGGAAAACGGTCCCAGCCTTCAGCAAGCTGTGCGTCCAATCCTGGAAGCGGTAAGGGATAACGCCCACGAAATATATGTCTTGGTGGATGGAACTAGCAACCGGATTTTGCCCATTGTCCTGATGCAGCTGGACACCAGGCCCAAGCTGAAGCTAGTGCGCAATGACCAGCAAAAGGTCGGATACAACCTATGGGACGAATCTTATGGTTTCGCCAACAACTTTCACAGCTATCAACGGGCCAATACTGACCTCGTTACTTTGCTGAGGGTCGCTGGCTACAGATTGTTTCAAGAAGGCTTACCTCAGCCTGTCAGAATTTGGCCAAGCAATGAAATGGCCGGTACCGGTAGCCAACAGCCGCGCTACGGCTACGACCTCGCCTATACCTTGGCTTACCACGAAGGCCTCGACGATTTGCACAACAAGAGTCACGGGCAAGCTATCCGCGTGCCGGACGAGGCACTGGAACGGTGGGATAGGAGCTGGAGGCAGTTTCTTGATGGCCGCAAAAGCGCGCAGGTCTATTTGTGCTTGTACCATGCCACGAAAAACGCGGCTGGGTTGGAAGAGGAATTGTGCACTCCCGAGGAGGGAGTGGAACGATTGCAGAGGGCGAGCGACGCGTTGCAAGAATTGGGCGAACACTGCGAAAGGCGGATAGCCTTTGCTGAAGTACTCAAACGACTCTGGAAAGCCAATGCTACTAAACCGCTGGGTCAAGAATTTGAGCAGGCGGTGGCTCACCGGTTACTCGATTGGCTGAAAGGAAAGGGGAGCGCTTACGCTCATCTCGTCCAATCGGTCTGGAAAAATGTTCGTGTTTGCCAGGAAAGCTACCCCCAAACCGTCGTCGCCGAGTGGGATGTGGCGGTGGTCCTGAGAAATGGTTACCTCCTGTGCATCGAATGCAAGTGTGGCTCGGTCGAATCCCTGAAAGACTGGCTGGCTCGTCGAGAAACGCTTCGGCATATTAATGGGCCCGGTGCATCCCTCATCGCTTGCACGCCACTATATACGGCCTTTGCGCATCGGAGTTGGTTTGCTAATCAGGTGAGAAACCTGAAGTATCTGCGCGAGACGGTACGTATTGAAGCCATTCCGTTTACGCTGCCCCAACAGCCACGGCAAGTTCGCTTCTGTCTGGACCAGGACAACCAGGTTTATGATACCTGGCAAGAGGATTATTTCGAAGAGCATCTGGAACGCATCTTCAGTGCCCGAGCCGTGGGTAGAAAGGTGTGAGCAAGCCCGTTTGGTCGCCGGGCAGCCAACGAGCAGGCGAGCGGTGCTGTGCTGGTCAGCAGGTCCAAGTAAGCGTGGCGGACGCAATATCCGAGTAAGCATGGCGGCGTTATCTAACCCGATACGGCTCCTGGCTTCCCGGAAACCTCGCGAACTGGTGGTCACGGCCCCCTTCGACGTATGTGTGCAAGTGGCGGCGAAAAATTCGCCGGAAGCGGAGGTGACCAGCGCGGCTTGGTTGCCGGTATACAAGCTCAGGTGAACCAGATTTGGCGACAAACCTACGGCAGCCCGGTGTTGGTGATGGAAAGCAACCCGGGTGGGTTGGGCAGGTCGGAGGCTCACCTGGCCATTTACAAAATCGCGCTCGCGTATCGGGAACATGTGATCCGGCCGGAAACTGTGCTGCAAGCCGTAGAGCGCAACGTCCTCGGTTTTATCCACCAGCGTGCCTGGCTCAGGAAACACGCGCTTTCCCTCAAGAAAGGCGCGTTACTTTACGGGCCGCCGGGAACAGGCAAGAGCCACACGCTGCAATACCTCCTGAACGAACCGGTCCGGCTGAGGCAAACGGTCTTGCTGATCGGCGCCGAAGACCTGGTCTGCTACCTATCAGTATATTTCGCACTGGCGCGGTATCTACAACCCAGTGTTATCGTCCTGGAAGACGTGGATTTGATCGCCCAGCGGCGCGAACATCCGCTGGTACACTCGGTGTCGCCGAATCGTCTGCTCAACGAGATGGATAGTATCGGGAAGACAGCCAAATCCTGGTGATCATGACCACGAGTCGCCCCGAGGTGCTAGAAGAAGCACTGGCGGCGCAACCGGGCCGGGTGGACCAGGCCACCGAGTTTCCGTTGCCGGGTGAAGATTGCCGACGGCGCCTGGCCTAGCTCTATGCTGGTGGTGTCGCCGTACCCGAAGCGGTGCTTGACGAAATCGTCCGCATGACGGATGGAGCCAGTGCCGCATTCGTTCGGGAACTGATGCGGCGGGCCTGGCTATTTCACCCGGAAGGCAAGCGAGACGGCCAAATGCGACCGCAGGAGGTCGAAAACGCCTGGACGGAAATCGTACAGCGAAGCAGCGGGCTGGGTACCAAATTGCTCGGCGGCACGATCGGTTTTGCCCGCGGCCAGAAGAGTGGCAAGTAGCGAATGGCGAATAACAAGTGGCAGAGATGGGAGATTGGTCATGGCGGTTGGTGGGCGGACTCCCCGACGTTCGAGAAATCCCTAAACTAATCGCAGATGGCGTCGGGGTAGTTGAAAAGCACCAGCGAGGTCAGCAGTGGGGGCGTAAGCTCTCCGCACCTAAAGGACGGTCAGCGTTCGTCGCGCTGCCGACCTGCCCAAGACTCCCGACCGGGGCGTGAGCTTACCGCACTCGAAGGAGGGTCAGCGATGGGCCGCGCTAGTGTGCATCCGCAGTCGGAATGCTGGAGTCGTCGGCATTTTCTGCAAGCAGCGGTGTGCGGACTGGGTGCCGCAGAACTGGGATTTCTCCAGGACTTGCCACCGGTGTCGGCGGAGCAAACGCAGATCGCCCGCGTCATGGTCCAATATCCCGCCGAGATCGAACCACTGGTGCGTCTCATCGAAGAAACGCCGCGAGAACGATTACTCGAGGCCGTAGCCGGGCGCATCCGCGCGGGCACAAGCTATCAACAGTTGCTGGCGGCGCTGATGCTGGCAGGCGTGCGCGGAATTCAACCGCGTCCCGTTGGGTTCAAGTTCCATGCGGTTCTCGTGGTCAATTCAGCGCATCTGGCGGCGATGGCTTCAAGTGACGGCGATCGCTGGCTGCCGCTGCTCTGGGCCTTGGATTATTTCAAGACCGCTCAGGAGCGCAACCGCGTCGAAGGGGATTGGCGTCTGCCACCTCCCGACGACAAGCATTTACCACCGCCAGAACGTGCAAAAGAACAATTCCTGCAGGCGATGGAAGCCTGGGACGAAACCGAGGCCGACCGCGCCATTACCGCTTTGGCCCGGCAGGCAGGGCAGGCGGAGATCAGCGAATGCTTCTGGCGGCTGGCGGTGCGGGATTTCCGCGACATTGGCCACAAGATCATCTACGCCGCCAATGCCTGGCGCACCTTGCAGGTGATCGGTTGGCGTTACGCCGAGCCCGTGCTGCGCTCCCTGGCGTATGCCTTGCTCGACCGTGGCCGCGATCCCAACCCGGCTCAGAATGATTTGCCAGCAGATCGGCCTGGCCGACGCAATCGGGAACGCGTCCAGGAGATTCGACCGGACTGGTATGCCGGTCGGCCCGATGCTAAGGCCGCGGTGGAACTGCTGCAGGTGCTCCGAAGCGCTGATCCGGACCAAGCCAGTGCCCACGTGGTCAAGCTGCTCAATGCCGGGGTCAGTCCGGATTCCGTTTATGACGGTCTATTCCTGTGTGCTGGCGAATGGTTGGCACGACAGCCAGGCATCGTCGGTCTGCATTGCGTGACCATGACCAACGCCATGCATTTCGCCTTTCAAAACAGCGGCGTGGACGAGCATCGGCGCTACATTCTGCTGCAAAACGCGGCCTTCCTGGCCATGTTCCGCGAGGCGATGCGGCAGCGGGGCAAACTCAACGAAGCGCTGCGCCTGGACGAACTGGAACCAGCTTCGCTCGAAAAAAGCGGCACCGATGCCGTCGAGGAGATTTTCGATCTCGTGGGCAAGGATACGCTGCTGGCGGCTCGCAAGACCTTGACTGCATTGAACCAGCGGGTCGTGGACCCAGTGGCGCTCATCGCGACGGCACGGCGGCTGATTTTCGCGAAAGGCTTCGATTCCCATGATTACAAATTCAGCTCGGCGGCACTGGAGGATTTCTTCCACGCCAGCCCGGCTTGGCGAAATCGTTTCCTGGCGGCCAGCCTCTTCAATCTCAAAGGCACCAGCCACCGCGATAATCAACTCATTCAACGTGCCCGGGCGGCATTGGAGGGCTGAGTTCGGAGCCAGGCCGCGGACGAATTTGATCGGCCACGGAATAACTACCATCGTGGCCGATGTGCTCGGCGAATCTGGCTAAACGCCCGTGTCTGCTCGGGTAACGGGATACCTGGCCATTTCGTAACGGCGAAGCCCGGGTACTTTCGACGACACGAATGATGCGCGGCAGAGCCAACGGCTCTGAAAGCGAACTGGCACCGGTGTAAGGAGTCGAACATGCGCTGGCAGCAAACTCGCTGGTGGGTGTTACCGGTCGTGGCGTGGTTGATGTTTGGTGCGGGGATGCGCATTTGCGGTCAGGTAATCAGTTGGTGTGCTTCGCCAGCCGAGCAGGCTGTTTGCCTCGGCAGTGGGTGAGTGCCGCGCAATGCTTTGACCAGCAGTTGGCTGGACCGCCCCGCAGTCCAATGGTGCTGGACGGCCTACGACGTGATACTGGCACTGGGGCTGATGCTACCCTTCTGGCCGACCGTCTGGCGGTTGCTCGGCCTGGTTTCGGTTTTCGCATACTTCGAACTGGCCCTGTACGATGCCTTGGTGCTTGCTCGTTGGCTCAACAGCTGGCTGGGATCGGCCTGGATTGATTCGAGCATTCCCTGGGCGCTGGTGCTGGGCCACGCGCTGGCCCTGTGGTGGCTGATGCGCTGGACTCTACCTTCGGTAACGCCCGCCGCGCCTTCAGAGAATGGCACGCCGCAACTGGCAAACGGCGACCAGCGGTCTGATGAGCGATAGCGAACCGCAACACAAGGGGCGGGCGTAAGCCCGCCGTACTTGTCGGATCGCGCTGGTAGTGGCGGTTGCGGGCACAGCTGGGAGTTTGCCGCTTTTCAAAGCAGCGTGCCTGCAAATGCGTTTCGCGACGCACGGCGGGTGGACCCCGCCGCTCCTGGCGCGCGTGCGTTTGTGCATCGTAAGAGGCGCAATTTCGTCGGCAAACGTTCGCGCTCCGACACAAAGGAGCAGCCGGTGTCAGCCCGCCGGGATCCCCGTCGCGAACCATGGCGAACAATCACCGGCTGGTCGTTCCTCGCTGGTGGTGCAGAGCTCACTGGCTGGGCCGACTACCTGATGTATGCAGGTTTGACCTGCGCCACTGCCAGCTGCGCAGCCAGTAAGGCCAAACATGGACTACTCCTTGCGACTGCGTCAGTCGTTGACCACTTGGTGGAGACCACCGAAGGCGGTTTCATACCCGGATGCCAGGTCGCCAAGGACGCCTCGAGGGGCTATGCTGATGGCAAATTCGGCCGCGTCCCCGGTCGTAGTAGAATCAGCAAAAGCCAGTGACGCGGCAGGGGTAAGCCGGCCTGGGAACAAGCCAGTGCTCGGCAATTCCCGCAAACGCGGTCTTGCAGCTTGTCCATCTCAACCACGAGGGCCGATGCCATGATGCGATGGCTGATGCTCCTGAGCGCAGGTGTGTGCCTGATTATGGACTTTAGCGTTTCGCTGTCGGGTCAAGAGCAGGAACCGAAAGCCGCCAGTGACTTACCGCAACTGGCCCGACAGGTGCAGGCGCTTTTGGACAAGGATTATCCGTATCTGGATGCCCTGTACAAGCATCTGCACGCCAACCCGGAATTGTCCTTCCAGGAAAAGGAAACGGCAGCACGTCTGGCGAAAGAAATGCGGCAGCTGGGATTTGAGGTGACCGAAGGCGTGGGAAAGACCGGACTGGTGTGTGTGTTGAAAAACGGTTCGGGGCCGGTGGTGCTGGTACGCACCGACATGGATGCTTTGCCGATTACCGAGCGGACGGAGTTACCGTATGCCAGTCGCGTGCGGGTCCGCAATGCGGAAGGTCGTGAGGTGGGCGTGATGCATGCCTGTGGTCACGATGTGCACATGACCTGCTGGGTAGGAACAGCGCGCGTGCTGTGCAAGCTCAAAGACCACTGGAAAGGAACGCTGGTCTTCATTGCCCAGCCGGCAGAAGAAATTGGTGGCGGGGCTCGCGCCATGCTCGAAGACGGCTTGTTCACGCGTTTTCCCAAGCCGGATTACGCCCTGGCCCTGCACTGCGACAGTTTCGCCCCGTATGGCACGGTGAATTACACGGAAGGAGTCAGCCTGGCCAACGCCGATGCCGTGGACATCATCGTTCGCGGCAAGGGCGGGCATGGCGCAGCTCCGCACCAGGCGATTGACCCGATTGTGATTGCCGCACGCATTGTTTTGGACCTGCAGACCATTGTCAGCCGGGAAACCGACCCACTCGATGCCGTCGTCGTTACCGTCGGTTCGATTCACGGCGGTACCAAGCACAACATCATTCCCTCGGAGGTGCAGCTGCAACTGACAGTGCGCACCATGAAGGACACGACGCGGCATCAGGTGTTGGAAGCGATCGAGCGCATTGCCAAAGCCGCGGCTCAAGCGGCCCGTGCACCGGAACCAATCGTCCGGGTTCATCCGGGCGAATTCGCTCCGGCCCTGGTCAATGACATTCCGTTGACTCGACGAACGGTGGCGGCCATGAAAGCCGTGCTCGGCGAGGATAGGGTTCATCCGCGGCCACCGGTGATGGGAGCCGAGGATTTCAGCCGCTACGCTCAGGCCGGAGTTCCCGTTTGCATGTTCCGAATTGGCACGGTGGACCCGGAGCGGGTCGAGGCGGCGAAAAAAGGCGGTCGGCCGCTGCCCTCGCTTCATTCGGACGAGTTTTGCCCCGTTCCCGAACCAACAATTCGCACCGGTGTCCTGGCCATGACCGCTGCCGTCCTCAATTTACTGGGCCGATAAAGCCTTCTTAGGCCACCTGGAAAAACGTTGTTTCCTGTGGGGCAAGACGCTGGCGCCAACCCGCTTTGGGGGCTAAGGCGGGGACATAAATTTTCTATGCTACTTGATTTTCCCAACTTCCCGATTATCATCATTTTGACCGTCGCCCCGAGCTGGCCGCTGCCAGGATGCATGTGCCTACTCCCTCCAGCTGGTTGTTGCATGCATGACTTCCGATGCGAAAAAGACGATTACCTGGTAAATGGCGAGTACCGGAGACACGACTACGAGAAATCGTCCGATGGTCTCTTTGAGCCTTTGTGCCCCATCTGCATGCGTGGTCACCAGCAAACCCCGATCAGGCCAACCTCCAGGGACCAGGGCACCGAACATACGAAGGCACAGCCCAAGCTCTTGCTTCGAGTCCGGCACGGCGGAGCGATGCTGTGCTGCCGAGATGGGCGGTGAACAATTAGCCGGATCGCCCGCGAGGTAACAGTATGGCGAAGCGACGGCGGAGAATTCGCCGCCAGGCCGCCCGGATGCTGACCGCAGAGCGACTGCGGCGGATTTATCGCCTACTGAAAAGCTTAGCCACTAGGCCGCGTACACGGCCGCAATTGTTGTGGATGTTGCGGGTGGATCAGCGAACATTCTACCGCGACCTGGAAATCCTCCGCCAGTTCGGTATCCGTGTGGTGCAGCAAACAGGAGTCTATGTGCTGGAAACCCCCATGCAGCGTATCCTGGCGCTATTGCCCATGCCCGACCCGCGATTGACCCTGGCAGAAGCCCAAGTCCTGGCGCAAGGCCGATCCCAGGCTCATCGCAAATTGAGTCGTATTCTCCGCTCCATTCTGGGCTCTTATCGCTAAAACTCGTTGCGGTAATTGCTGCGGGCGAGGTTGACTGCGTGCGATACTTCGCTACACCGTGCTGATGGCCAGGCCAATTAGTAACGCAGCAAGAACTCTTTGGCGTTGACCAGGCTCCAGAGCAGGTCTTCCCAGGCCTGTCGGCGATTCGTTCGGGTCTGCAGCCAGGCGAGCAGCTGGCGCCGCTCCAATTCATTGGGATAGCGTGCCAGGGCGGCGAGGTAAAGTTCTTCGAGGATTTCCGCGTCCGATTTGCCGGCGCCTAGGAGTCGGCCAAGGCGGTTACTAGGATCGGCAATCCAGGCATTGATCAGCTGGCCGCTGAGCAATTGCAACGCCTGAGTCATGGTCGGGCCGGTGCTCCGTTCACATTCGCAGGTGAGCAGGCGTGGTGGTTTGCCGAACACTTTGAGGAAGTTTTCGAGCAAACTTGGCCCGCCGTCGCGTCGGCGTGTAGCCAATGGGGCCGGCAGTTGGCGTGTGGCTTTCACGTCGGGATATGTGGGAAATTGCAGCGGAACGCCCAGCACCTGAGCCAAAGCATCCGTCAATTGTTCCGCCTGCATGGTGCGTTCCATCGCCCGCGTGAAATAACGATCATCTTCCAGGTTGGTCTCATTAGGCCGACTGGACAATTGATAGGTACGCGAGGTCAGGATGGTGCGCAGCAGGTGGCGCAGGTCGAATCGGTGAGCGGCGAAATCGCTCGCTAGCCAGTTCAGCAACTCCGGATGACTCGCTGGATTGGACGCCCGAAAGTCGTCTATCGGTTCCACCAGGCCGCGACCGAAAAGGTGGAACCAGACGCGATTCACCTGAGCGCGGGCAAAATAAGGGTTATTCGGGTCGGCGATCCAGTCGGCGAGGATGCGCAGACGGTCGGCGTGAACGTCGCGGATCGGCTCGCTCTGGCCGGGTAACCGCGGCAACACCGGTTGCCCGGTGCGCGGGTGAATCCACTCTCCCTGCCGATCCTGCCAGACCCATTGCTCGCCGTCGAACTCATGCAGATCGAGACGGTCGCGGCGATTGTTTTCGAGAATGCGATACTGAATCCGTGCGAAAAACGCCGTCAACGCGTGGTAATCGTCCTGCGTCCAGGTGTCGAACGGGTGGTTATGGCAGCGGGCACATTGCAAGCGCACGCCGAGGAAAACCTGGGCCACTGCTTCCGCGCGCGTCATCGGTTCACGCAGGGCGCGGTAAAAGTTGGCCGGCGGCACACGGTAGCTACTGCCCTGAGCGGCAATGATCTGGCGAGCGAATTCGTTGAGCGGCATCCCTTCTTCGATGGCTTGGCGAATCCAGCGGTGGAATAACTGCACACCCTTGCGGTCGAGAGTCTTCTCTTCAACGCGAAGTAAATCTGCCCATTTCAGCGCCCAGAACTCGGCAAATTCTGGTCGGTGCAGCAACTGCTCGACCAATCGGGAGCGCTTGTCCGGCGAAGAATCGTTCAGGAATTGCCGTACTTCGTGCGGTTCCGGCAGCCGACCGAGCAAATCCAGATACACGCGGCGTAGAAACGCCGTATCATCGCACAGCCCGGACGGTGCCAATTGCAAACGCCGCCACCGTGCCGCCACCATGCGGTCGATCGGATGCGTGTCGGGGAAATCCCAGGTCAAGCCCGGCCGTTGTGGGACAAAGGCGACACGGGCTACCGCCTGCTGCTGCATATAGCGAACCAGGATCGCGGATTCGATCAGTTGTGTGGCTCCGGCATCATTGACCAGCGTGCCATCTCCCAGCACACGCACTCGCGGATCGCTGGACTCAAATACAGCCAGCGAGGTAACATCGCGTCGGCTTCCGTCGGCAAAGATCGCCCAGACCGTCAGCCGGGACGTTGCTGGTTCCTTTTGTCCCGGAACCAGCGGGACGAAAAGTTCCGCGCTGGAGAGCTCCAACCGGGTCAAAGGGGCTTCTTGCGGCAACCGACGCGGCATACCCGAGGCGATCCAGCGATGCAGAATGCGATAGCTTTCGGAATCGCGGGTGAAACGTTGCCCGCCTTCGTGCGGCACGGCACCGGTAGGTTTCAGCAACAGCAGGCTCAGTTCCGGTGCCAGCGGATTGACCCGACGAGCGGCACTGTCGCGAGTCAGAGCCAGGTAATCGTTTTCCGGAGATTCACCTCGCAGCGATAGTTTGAATCCGCCCTTGCCCTGCTGGTTGCCATGGCAAACCCCCTGGTTGCACCCGGCCCGGGATAACACCCCCATCACTTCCCGCTCAAACGATACACCTTCCTGACCCTGGGCTGACTGACGCACCGCCAGGCTGAGCGCGAAAACCGTTGCCACCAGGCATCGCCCAATTATGGTACCCGATACCTTTTTGCCTGACGGTTGTGTCGGCACACCATGGCTGGTGTCAGCGCGAACCGGGCGGCTACGAACCAGGAATGCATCTTCACTGGGCGCAGGCTGTTGGCCTGCCCCAGACGGTCTGCAAATCTCCCCTCCACGCGGCAAACCGTCCGCAGGGCGGTAAGCGTCGTACTTTCGTGCATGCTGGGGGTTGTTGTCGCGACGCGATCTGGATAGCATGGCGGGAAATACGTCCATGGCGGTTTTCCTGAAGCAGGGCATTAGCCTGCCGTAGCACACAGGCAGGTCGCTCGGGGGTAGGAAATTTGCGGGCGGGGATAATTCCATGCCGGGTCGGGAATGGCGCGCCAGCAAGCGCTGGCTGCAATCCGCTATGTTCTAGCTGCGGATATCCGGCGGGTTTGCCGCTCAATGGTTCCCGCAGCCGCTATATATCGCTATTGTATCGGTTGGCCAGGCCCTCAGGCCAGGCTGACCGGGGAAGCCTAGCGATACGGTGTGACTGACTGTATAATGACAAGCCCGCCGTGGCAGAGGGAAATTCCGACCGGCGGTCGGTCGGCTGCGCGGAGGGAACGGGGCGGAGTCAGTCCCCGTGCTAGAAAAACCGAGCTACATAGGGGAGCTTACGCCCCTGGCTTTCGCGAGATGATACTCGCTGGAAAGGATCGCATGGTCAACCGGAATTTGCTGCGCGAGTTTGATGTTCCCGACGTGGAGATCGATCAGGAGATCCAGCAATCGCTGGGTGCTCCCGCGGAAGAAGCGTTACCAGCTGCCTACCTGGCCAACGACCAGGTATTCGAACCTGGCCGTGTAGTCGTTGGCACTGTTCGCGCCGTCACCGATAGCGATGTGGTCGTGGACATCGGTTACAAAAGTGAAGGGATTATCCCCCTGGAAGAATGGAAAGATGATGCCCAGGGGAAAATCGTTCCACCGCAGGTTGGCGAGCAGGTGCAGGTCATGATCGAGGGCATCGAAGAGCAGGGCGGGGTGATCAGCCTGAGTTACCGCCGGGCTCGACGCCAGCAGGAGTGGGAGCGATTCCTTCGGCAGCACCGGCCTGGGGACGTGGTCAGCGGCGTGGTGACCCGCAAGGTCAAAGGTGGCCTGCTGGTGAACGTGGGCGTGCCCGCGTTTTTGCCGGCCAGTCAGGTGGATATTCGTCGCCCAGCCGATGTCGGCGAGTATATCGGCCAGGAGATCCGCTGCAAAATCCTCAAGATTGACGAAGCCCGTCGCAATATTGTCGTCAGTCGGCGACAGTTGCTCGAAGAAGAACGCGAGGAACGCAAACGCCGACTCCTGGAAGAACTCCAGCCCGGCCAGATTCGCAAGGGGGTTGTCAAGAGCATCACCGATTTCGGTGCCTTCATTGACCTGGGAGGCATGGACGGGTTGCTGCACATCACCGATATGAGCTGGGGGCGCGTGCAGGACCCACGAGACATTGTCCGTGAGGGTCAGGAGATTGAGGTCTATATCATCGGCGTGGACCGACAGAAGGAACGCATCGCGGTCGGCTTGAAGCAGAAGACGCCGAGTCCATGGGAAAATATCGAGGAAAAGTATCCTGTCGGCAGCCGGCACGTGGGCGAAGTCGTCAACATTATGCCGTATGGCGCTTTCGTTAAACTTGAACCGGGCGTCGAGGGATTGGTTCACGTCAGCGAAATGAGCTGGACTCGCCGCGTCAATCACCCCAACGAAATCGTTTCCATCGGTGACAAAGTGGAAGTCGAGGTGCTCGGTATCAACAAGGAGAAGCAGGAAATCTCGCTGGGGATCAAGCAGTGTCAGCCCAACCCCTGGGATCTGGTGCCGGAGAAATATCCACCCGGAGCTATCGTTACCGGCACAGTGCGTAGTCTGGCCAGTTACGGAGCCTTTGTCGAACTCGAAGAGGGCGTGGAGGGACTGCTGCATATCAACGACATTAGCTGGGTCAAAAAAGTCAATCATCCCAGCGAGGTGCTCCAGAAGGGCGACAAAGTGACCTGCGTCGTGCTCGGTGTTGATCACGAACGCCGACGCATTTCGCTCGGCATGAAACAACTGGCTACCGACCCCTGGGAAACCGATATCCCCAATCGGTACCAGCCCGGCACGGTCATCGTTGGCCGGGTGACCAAACTGACCAATTTCGGTGCTTTTGTCGAACTGGAACCTGGTCTGGAAGGGTTGCTGCACATCACCGAACTGGCCGACCACCGTGTGGAGAATCCCGGGGAAGTGGTGCGAGTCGGCGACGTGGTGGAAGTGAAAGTCCTGAGCGTGGACCCAACCGAGCGGAAAATCCGTCTTAGCCGCAAACGGGCACAATGGGGCAAAGGCGAAGAAGAGGGTCCGGCCGAGACTACTGGTCGTCCTCGCCGTGAACTCAAAGGGGGCACCGGCGAATCATCCTCGGGACAACTCTTCAGCCTGCCCCAGCAGAAACGCCGCGAAAAGTCCGCTGGTTCCAGTGAAAGCGGAGCCGCCAATCAGGGCCAGAGCGAATCCGCCGGGTAAATTCTACGCTGGTATAGAAACGGTCGTCGGAGCTGCGTGCAGGTTTACGTTGCCCGTTCGGGCAGCGGGAAGCGTGGATTGTGGTGCGCCTGACACGGGTGGTTAGTCAGCCTGCGGTAGAGACAATGCGGGGATGCTGCGGCAAACCGTTGGACAGCGAGCGTCCCAGCAATCGGTTGCGTGGGCTGCTCGCAAGTTGAGTCCTGCAAGCGGGGAGCCGAGGTTAGCTGCTGCGCCAGTTCGATGTAATGCAGCGACGGCAGCGTTTACAACAGCCTCAGTACAGTGTTTGTGCCAGGTTTTTCAGTGTTAGCCATGGGGTTGGCTGAAACTCATTCCGATGCTTAGAGAGGGCGGCTTTTGCCTTGCTGCCGCGCTGGCAGGCGGTGCTGGAAAACCGGCCATGCCGGCCGCGAGGATTATCCCGAATTTGCGGAATGAAACGCTCCTGACTTTCGCGCTGGATGCGCTGGCGAGGAAAAGGCCGTCCGCCTGTAAAAGCAGGACGGCGAACGCCAAAGTCGCCGCGCTGCTTCGATAAGTCCGCTAGAGCATGCACCACCCAGGAGTCTGACATCATGGCCCGCGCAAAATGCCCAAAGGATGAACCCGTTCAATCGCCTCTGGAGACTTATCTTCGTGAAATCAACGAGACGCCGTTGCTGACGCCGGAAGAAGAAAAAGAACTGGCCCGCCGTATTGCCCAGGGCGACAGCGAAGCTCGCGATCGCATGATTCGCGCTAACCTGCGTCTCGTCGTCAACATCGCCCGCAACTATACAGGCAAAGGCCTGTCGTTGCAGGACCTGATCGAGGAAGGTAACCTCGGCCTATTGCGTGCCGTCGAAGGTTTCGACCCCAACATGAATACCCGCTTCAGCACCTACGCCAGCTACTGGATCAAACAGTCCATCAAGCGGGCTCTGGTCAATTGCGGCAAAACCATTCGCATCCCGGCATACATGGTGGAATTGCTCAATAAATGGCGGCGGATGGCTCACCAGCTCCAGGATGAACTCGGGCGCACGCCTACCCAGGAGGAAATTGCTCGCGCTCTCAACCTGCCCAAAAAGAAGCTGAACATCATCAAAAAGGCCATCCGCATTTACAACTCCCTGCCTCAGACCGAGCAACTGGAAAGTAATTGGACCTTGGGCGAGATGGTGACGGATGAACGTACAAAAACCCCCGATGCGGAACTGGTCGAACACGACGACCTGGCCCAGGTCATGCAGCTATTGCAGAAAATGGACGAACGGGAAGCGACCATCCTGCGGATGCGTTTCGGCTTGGACAACGAGGAGCCGAAAACACTGAAGGAAATCGGCGAACGGCTCGGTCTGACCCGCGAACGCGTTCGCCAGATCGAAACCGAAGCCCTCAACAAGCTGGCAGAAGCGTTGCAGGCCAATTGATCGTTCGTTTGCCCTTCGCTGGGCGCGGCCTGCCGCGCGCCTAGGCCATTCGCGATTCGCCCGCCATCCGTCCTGGTTCCCAGCAGACACGAAGGGACATTAAGCGAGCCCCTGGTGTTGGCTTAGTGTCTTGGTGTGTACGCGGTTACCGTTTCGCCTATTCGTGCCGCAACGCTTCGATCGGGTCGAGATAAGCGGCGCGACGAGCCGGGTACCAACCGAAAAGCACGCCCACGGCCACGGCGAAGAAGAACGCCAGAAAGATGGATGGGACGTGAATCTTCGCCGGCAAATGTGTGGTGAAGAAGCGTTCGGCCACAAGCGGCGCGATCAGGACGACCAGTAAACCGAGTACGACACCAATCACGCCCCCGACAGTGGTTTGCACGATCGCTTCCGTCAGGAATTGCAGGGTAATGTCGCCGCGTTTGGCACCCAGCGCCCGACGGATACCGATCTCGCGTGTGCGCTCGGTAACGCTGGCAAGCATGATGTTCATGATGCCGATACCACCGACGAGCAAAGAAATGCCGGCAATGGCCGCCAGCAGGATGCGTGCGCGGGTGCGGGTACGTTCCGCCTGTTCGAGCCGGTCGAGCGGGATTTTGATGTCCCAATCGGGCTTGAGATGATAGCGGCTGAGTTGTTCCCGGATCATATCCGCGGTGGGGCGCACCTGGGACATCTCCCGCACCGTCACGATAATCTGATGCAGTTGCACCTGCTCCGCGCTTCGCGAACCGGTAGCGCGGACGTATTGCGTTTCGCCAAGCAAGGCCCGCGAGGCTTCCAGAGGAATGTACACGTCGGAGTTGAACTGCTCGATGATTGCTCCGCTGGTGCTAGGGCTGCGCGATTTCAAGACGCCGACAATTACGAAGGCCCGATCCTTGCCACTGAACTTGATGCTTTTGCCCAGCGGCGACTCGCCAGGAAACAGCGTCTGGGCGACATCGGAACCGATCACCGCGACATTGACCGGCACCGGCGATTCATCAGCTTCGGTAAGGAATCGTCCCTCGGCCAGGGCGTTTTCCAGCTGGAAAGCAACGGCGTAGTAAGGTCGCGTGCCGACGACCCGGCAGGTCATCATCCGATTGCCGGCTAGCACCGGACGCACCTCCGCCGGCATGATCCGCAAGGGCAGGATCGAAACTACCTGGTCGCCCAGGGCGTCCTGGTAGTAGCGGAGGTCGTCGTAGGTCAAGCCGTAACGCGCCACAAACGATCGCCGCGTCGCACTGGAATCTTCCGGCGGTTTGACGCTGGTGATGATGATGTTCGTCGCGCCCTGTCGCTTGATCTCTTCCAGCGCCTCGTGCATGCTGCCTTCGCCAAACGCCATCAGAACGATCACCGACAATGTGCCGATGATGATGCCCAGCACGGAGAGAAACGACCGCATCTTGTGCAACCAGAGGCTGCGCACGGCAGCGGTGACGCACCGCCGACCTTTGACGCCGAGCAAGAAAGGAGCCGCAACCACCAGGATGGAGGCAGCCGCCAGTCCGGCGTAAAAAACGTAGGTCAGGATGTCCAGCAGCGATTGGCGATCCAGTGTCATCGGCACCATCCCATCGCGTCATTCACGAGCGCGGGATGCGCAAGCGTTGAAATGTATGCAGGAGCGGGGGATGTCAGCCCCGTGTGTGCAAGTGCATCCTCACGCGGCCAGGTCAATGCGCTGATCGGATTCGACATGCCCATCCCGCAAGCGGACTACTCGCCGTGCCCAAGCGGCGATGTCGTTTTCGTGAGTGACCATGATGATGGTTCGCCCCGCTTCGTTCAGGGCACACAGCAACTGCATAATCTCTTCGCTGGTTTTGCTGTCGAGGTTGCCCGTGGGTTCGTCAGCGAGAATGATCTCCGGGTCATTGACCAGTGCCCGAGCGATGGCGACACGCTGCTGTTGACCACCGGAAAGTTGCGTCGGGCGATGATCGAGGCGGTCGCCCAGTCCCACCATCCGCGCCAGCTCAATACATCGCCGCCGCGTTCGCGCATCCAGCCGACCCTGGTAAAGCAGCGGCACTTCGATATTCTCGACGACGGTGTACTGGGGAATGAGGTTGTAAGACTGGAATATGAAACCGAGGTACCGGCCGCGGATGTCGGAAAGTTCGTCGTCGGAGAGTTGCGAGACATCATGCCCGGCCAGGATGTACTGACCGGAAGTAGGTCGGTCCAGGCAACCGAGAATGTTCAGGAGTGTGGATTTGCCGGAACCTGATGGCCCCATCAGCGCGATAAAATCGCCGCGGTCAAAGGACAGCGTTATGCCGCGCAACGCCGGCACCGTGACTTCTTCCATCTGATAATGTTTGACCAGGTTGATGACCTGAGCGACGACCGACACGGCGCACCTCCGGCCCTCAGGGAGTCGGTGCAGCAGAATCGGGCTTGATAAGTTCCGGCGAGGTCGCCAGACGGGGACCGAAACCGGGTTTACGCGGCTTGCTGCCAAAACCCGGTTTGCCAACGAATTCGGTAGCGCTGCCGGGTTCACCATCTGCGGGGGGACCTTCACGGGGGGCCAATGCTCCCCGATCCGTACCTGACCTACCGCCAGCGCGAGGCGATGAGGCTCCCTGTCCGCGTCCCGGTTTGCCACCGGAAGCAGCTCGCGGTGGTCGGCGCACTTCTTGCTCGACCAAATCGCCTCGCCGTTCTGCTAACGTGCGCGGATTGAGCACGACCAGTTCGCCTTCGCGCAATTCCGATTCCGGCAGAATTTCCACCCAGCGGTTGTTGCTGACGCCGGTGCGGATGGCACGTTTTTCGATCTCGCCGGTCTGTTCGTTTTTCACATAACAGAACTTCTTGCCGTTGACCTCGAGTACAGCATGAATGGGCAAGCGCAGCACATTTTCACGTTCGCCTTCCAGGTAAATGGTAACCTCAGCACTCATACCCGGCCGCAGGTTGGGCACTTCCTCGTCCACGCTGACCACGGTCTGATACACCTTGACATCGCTGGAGAGGAAGTCGGTGGAGGAAGCAACGGCGGCAATGGATTTGACGTGCCCCTGAATCGGGCGCGGATAATCAGGAATACGGATCTGTGCTCGCAGTCCCGGCCGCACCACCTCCTCTTCGAATTCGCTGTATTCCTCTTTCATCCTTGGGCCGAGCATGAGCGTGGTAATTTTCGTCCAATGGGCGGGCGTAGCAGCGAGAGCGGCAAAGAGCGTGTCGCTGAAGCCAGTTCGCCGAACCACATCGCCGCGAATGCGACTGACCAGCGATTCGTGCACTTTGACCCGCACCTGCATCCGTTTCAGATCGGGAATGCGCATCAAGCGCTGCCCTTCGCGCACCGGTTCGTTTTCCTGAATGAGCACCTGCTGGCTGCCGATGCCCCAGCGGCTGGTTTCGGGGACATAGTAAATGACCAGCCCATCATTCGGGGCGTAGATTGTGCAATTGCGAATATCCTCGGCCAGTTCTTCGAGTTTACGCAGTTCCTGCTCATAAATGGACAGGCGAGACTTGTAGGTGGCCTCGGCCTGAGCGGCTTTGGCTTCCGCCTGGGTACGCACCACGGCCAATGCGGCCTTGGCCTGCGCCAGTTTGTTCTGGTAATCAATCAGGCCACGCCGAAATTCGTATTCCTCCAGCACCCGCTTTTCTTCCAGCACCTTCTCCAGAGCGATCTGGGCGCTGCGGAGGCGGGACTCATCGGACTGGGCCTGGCTGACGCTCATGTAACCAAGCTTGACCATTCGCATTGTCCAGCTGAAGCGGTCACGCCACTGAGAGAGGTCCGACTCGGCGAGGGAAATGCGCCCAAGCACGTCTTTCCGCTTCTGTTCGATGTCGCCTTCGAGAAACTTTTTCAGGTCAATCTCGGCCAGGCGGACGTTGTTCTCGGCGTTTTCCAAGTCGCTTTTGTTCTGACTGAGGACAATCTCGCGGTCCTTTTCCGCCTGGATGAGCAAAGCGAGTTTTTCAGCGACCACGATCTCTTGGTCTTTGTACTGTTCCTTGAGGGCGGAATCGTCGAGCAGGCAAATGAGGTCACCTTTGCGCACCTGGGAACCATCCGGGATGACCCATTTGATGGTGGTAGCGATATTGTTGCCCCGACCACTGCTACGCACTTTACAAACGATTTCGGTGTTCCGCGCGGACTCCAGTTCGCCCCATTGCACCGCGGTCAGGATGATGTCGCCGCGATCCACCCGCTGGAATTCCAGGTCTTTGTAAGGATTGTCGAAGACGCCAAACCACGATGCCACCAGGACGCCGACGCCGGCCAGCAAACCTAGGATCACCACGCCACCAAGCAAGCGTGTGGCTTTAAACCATTGCCGACGGACAGCTGGCAGAGGCAGTTCCGTTTCGTCACTGGTGCGATCGATCAATTGGGTAACCCCGGCTTTGGCCTGAGCTTTGCGCCGTGTTACGGAGATGGTGTTGCTATCGGCCGCTTGGCCATTGCTCGCCGCACCTGGGGCGACCTCCGATTCGCTGGCGGGAAGGTTGACCAAAGTCTCAGCAAGCGGCTCCAGGCCGTTTTCAGGGGAGGACGGAAGGCGGTGGGAGGCGGGTTTGATTGGGGCGGGCGGTGTCGAGCTCATCGATCCAGACTCCTCGTTCGTCGAGATTCATCAGCTCCAGATCGCGGAACAAAATCATGCGGGTGGTGATATAGCTCGTCCAGGTGTCAAACAGGGAGTTTTCGGCGCCTGGGAGAGAGCGCAGGGCGCCGAGCAGTTGCTGGGTCAGCGCTGCCGCTGCCGTCGCCGCATCGCGTTGCACACCGGGTTCAGGCGGGGCGACCAGCACCTCGCGCGATTGGTTGACTTGTAGATAACTCAGGACGACACTCCGTTGCCGCAGCGAGTAGTCCTGATACAGTTGCCGCAATCGCCGTACCGTCTGGCGAATTTGCAGCAGGACGACATCCTCCTGGGCCATCAAGGCGCGCCGTTGTCGCTGGAAAGCGACCAGAGCAGCGCGGTAGCGATTGCGTTCGAGTCGGCGTACCAGCGGCAGTTCGGTGTTGAGACTGAGTTCGTGCTGGGCGCGGGTGCCTTCAAAATCCAGCGGTCGCGCCAGTAAAGCCGGGCTGGCCACATCTACATGGTAGCGTAAATCCACTACGCCTAGCAGCGCATTGGCCGTTACCGCAATCTGCCGCCAGGCATCTACCAATTGCGCCCGCTGATTCATCAGGTCGAGCCGTTGCCTGAGGGCGACGGCTCCGGCGACCTGCAGCGCTACTTCTTCCGGTGCCGTAATTAAGTCTATTCCTTCCACGACAACAGGGGGAAGGGTCGGCCAGGATTTTTCCAGTTTCATCAATTTCTCATCTCGAGCCTCCAGAAGGACGAGGGCAAAGTTGTCGAAGACGGGCTGAAAGGCGCGGCTGCGTAACAACTGGCGCAATTCCAATACCCGCTGGCCACGGAATGGTTCGCGTTGCAAGACGCTGGGGGTAGCGGCAGCACCGAGCAACGCCTCGACCTCCACTGCCAGCTGCCAAGGCCGACGTTCCACCTGGCGCAACGCTCGTTCCATTTGTCCAACATGCAACTGCCGTAACACCTCTTCCAGCCGCTTCTTCAAAGGTTGGGGCAAGTCCTGGTCTTTGAGCTTATAATCGGCCTGCAGGTCTTCGAGATAATTTTGTTCGCGCCGCAGAGCTTCGAGGAACAGCTCTATGGCAGGGCGTCGGCCCGTCCAGAACGACGCCGGCGAAAACCCGGGCAGCAAGGTGGCCTGAGCGAGAACGCCGGCCAGTTCAGTCACGGCCAGCGCTCCCTGGTCCGCTTCCGTACTCAAACTTCGCCAGAAAGCCCAGCGCCCTTCGATCGTTTGGTGTAGCAGTGTCCCCTGGACGTAATCGGAGCGGAGCAGGGCGTTTTCCAGTTCTTGCCGAAGGATGCGCACAGCATCGGGGCGTGGCTCCAATTCCCGGATGCGGTTGACCAGGTCGGTGTAACCGTTGATGGCCTGATCGAGTTGCTCCAGCTGGCGTCGCAGAGGTTCCAGAGGACTGGCATCCAGGCGCAAGGGCAATTCCGTAGGCAAGCCCAGCTGCAACTTGAACTGATCCACGGCGTTGGCATAACTCACGCGACTTTGCAGCACCGTGGACTGGGCTTCCTGGTAGGCCTGTTCCACCTGGTTGACCTGCAGTTCGGAAATGCCGCTGAAACCACCGGCCAGGTTTTGGAAACGGCGTAACTCGCGTTCCAATTCCACGACGATTTTTTCGTTGTTGTAAAGTTGCTGCTGACGGAGCAGGGTCGGGAAATAGCCGACCGGTTGAGCGGCAACGCCGGTGGTGAGGCCGGTGATGTCCGTGGCGGCGGCAGCCGCGGCCCCACCTCCGCCAGTGAGAGAAGTGCCGGCGGCGATGCTGACGTAGAACTCGCGATGAAATCGGGCAAACCGTCGAAGTTCGTAAAGGAGATTGCGTTCAGCCTGGGTCAATGGTTCGAGCGTGACCGCCCGACCGCCGCCCGCCAATAGCGGCTGCGAAATGTCCAGGATGAGATGCGACTGGCTCAGCGTATGTTTGCCTGTCCCAGTCAGGTTGATGACCGTCTGATTGGCCAAACGAAGCAGCAGCAACGCACCGGTGGGAAATAATTGGCTCACGCCCACCGTCGGATTAACGCGCCAGCGATTAGCCGGGCCTCCCGGCACTTCTTCCCCCAGCCATTGCCGCACCGTCAGCATCGTCGCCTCGAACTGCGGCAAAAAGGCGAAGCGTTCCAGGCTCACTGGTAATGCCGCCAGATACAGGTCCTCGCGGCGGTTCTGAAATTCGCGGCTGTTGATGAAACCGAGCTCCACCGCCTGTTCCAGCGTAATGAGATAGGCATCGTCGGCGGGCTTTTGCGGTTGGCCCGGTGCCTCCGGTGTCGGCAAGACGGGATGATAGCGGTCGCCGGTAAACGTGCTCACCCGCGCGGGCAAACCGAGACGCTGGCGGTTCTCCTGATCCCACTGTGCCAGCAGCTGCAGATAACCGTCCCCTTCCAGGTAAGTGACAATGCGGGGTCGTTGCGGTCGTGGTGCCAATGCCCAGGCGGCCGGATCGTCCGGCGGCATGGGCGGATGATCGGGATCGCTGGGATCGGCAAAGCGAGCCAGGGGGTGGGGATAGACGAAATACGTCCGCAGGCGACCCTCGGACACGGCCTCTTTTTCGGTGAGGATTTCGGCGACGTCGTGATCAGCGCGTCGGCGGAAAAATTCCCGCGTGCAGCCGCTCAGCCCCACCGCTATCACCAGCCAGGCGGTGCAGACTCCCCACAGCCATCGAGCCGGCCCGGAACCCTCCCGCATCCGTGGAGGGTCGGCATCTACGCGGCCAGATTTTAGTCGGGGTACGCCAGTCGAAACCGCCAGCGTATTCAATCGTGTGCCAGTGCAGTGCTTGGTCGGCGCGTGGCGAAAGGCTTGGCCCCAGCAGGAGCGAGAGTCAAAAGAGTTGGCAAATGGCAGCGTGTTCGGTGGGCTCATAACTTCTGCTCGTTCTGGCTCTGGTCGGTGTTGACCGCGTCAACGAGTCCCCGTGAGTGCCGATTATTCTGCGCTGGTGGCATTCAAGAGCTGGAGCAGTTCCTGTCCAGTGCCGGCCTCACCGGGATGTGCGCGAAGGAGTTGGCGTAAGCATTGTTTTGCCCAGTTCGGATGTTCGCTCACATACCAGGCCAGACCGGCAAAGAATAATTGCACCTGCTCCAGACATTGGCGGGCGTAATCCTGGGCGGCATTTTGGCCCAGGTGCAGGATCAGGCGCCAGCCGCGCGCATCCAGCTGGGCGACCAGTTCTGTAGCATGGCGAATACCGGTTTGACCGCTGGGGGCTTGCACCGGCTGGTATTGCAGCAGAAGCAAGGCCCGCACACGTGCCGGTTGTTGCAAAAGATTGGTGCGGCCAGTGGCCTCCACATACCACAGATGCAATCCGGACTGGCGATGAATCGTCCACCAGTGCAGGCGATTTCCTTGCTCATCCTCGCCGACGAAGGAGCCGTCCGCATTGCCGTACACGCGTGCGCCACGGGCGCCCAGTTCCTCCCAGAGCCGATAGCCCCAATCGGGATGGTCAAGCAGCCAGCGATAAACCTCCCGCCGGCACGGGAAACTCTCCGCCACACCACGCAGCTGCACCTGCGGTGATCGGGCGATTTCTAGAGCCCGGCTCCGCCAGGGTTCGTCAAGTCGGCTCAACAATTCCTGCTGCCATAAATTGGCCACGGCACACTCGCCGCTCGCGTACCGCCAGGCCTGTAGTCCCGTTGCCAGTATCACCGTTACCAGCGCGCACTTGCTTTGGCTGGCCAGGGTCATGGGTGGATTCCCGTCCCTCCTGTTCGGGGCAGCGCTTGCGTTACTGGGTCGGTTGCCGTTTACTTGCTCCTTGCCCTTAATCGAACCGCACGGTGTCGAAAATAGAGGTTTTTTCGCTTCTGCCGGTGTTGCCAAGCTTCACAACTGCGCAAAGTTTGCGGGCGGGACTTAACCACGGCGAATGGCGAGTGGCCATTAGCCACTGGCGAACGATCGGCTCATCCGGTCGCTAAGTGCGGCAAAGTCGTTATTTTGCGACTTGTCGGCAAATCTTGTGCTATACTTGCGCGGAAATAGCGCGCGACCGCTTACACCCACGGATAGCGCCCTGCGTAGAGCATGACCAGCTCCTGACCAATAGCGACCACCCGTGCCTGGCGAGCGTCAACTGCCAGCGTCTCGGATGGAGAAATCCATGGCAGCTCCCTTACCCGTACAGCGCGAAACGTTAGTCGAAGAAAATGGCAAGCCTGCCCAACCCGTGCTTGTGCCGGAACGGGGCGCGGGAGATTGTGTCCGTTCTTCCGACGCCGACGCTACCGACGAAGAAGCAGGCGTCGCCAGCGCTACGATCCTCTCCCTAGTGGAAAAATTGCCGCAACCCGCAGCTCGCGATCCTGCTTCCGAACTGACCCGACTGGAAGAGGAGAACCGTCGCTTGCGTACCTTGCTCGACCAGGCACGCGAACGGCTCCAGCTCATGGAGCGAGAAGCGGCACGCTGGCGGCAACGGGAACAGGAATACGAGGCCATTCTCGAAGAAAAGTCCGAACTCATCCGCCAGCTTCATCAGGAGCTCCAACTCGCCAAAGAGCGACCCGTCTCCAATCGCCGTGTCCCACGCGAGGAGGAGCTCATCGCTCTGGAGCAGGAACTCCTGCGCGAGCGGGAACAACTCCGGCGCGACGAAGAACAACTCATGGCCGAAATTCGCCAGATGGAAGTTGCCCTCTCCCGCGAACGAGCTGATCTCGCTCGCCAGCGCAACGAACTGCATCGGCTCCATCAGCAAATCCAGACCGAACTGGAAATGGCTTCCCGCGAAGCCGCTCTCCGGGAGCGTCTGGGGCCGCTCTACGAACTGCATGCGGAGTTACAACGCCGCTATTTTGGCGAGGTTCGGACTTCACGACGACCACCGTCCGCCTACACGCTGCCCGACAGCCCCGCGAACAAACCGACCAGTTCGGGTCAAGACAGCAGTGGCAGAGTCGGCCATCCCGCCGGGCGTTCAGCAGCAACCGGCCAGGACTCCAGTTCGTCGGCAAAGCGACTTCACCAGCCTGCTGGCCACCATCCCGACTCTGCCGGTCCACCGCGACCCAACTCCGCCAGAGACCAGTCCTCCTCTACTGCGAACCAGGTGCCGGCGGCCAGTAAACCTGGTTTCTTCCGTCGCCTCTTCGGTCTGAGCGAATAAAGGTAGGAACACGAGCGGCGGGCGTCAGGCCGCCGTGGCTCGGGAAACGCACTTGCAACACCGATACCGCACACGTTCGCGGACACTCGTCGCGTGCGAAAGCAGGAGCGGTGGGCGTCAGCCCGCCGTGGTGGGGGTAACGCGCCTGCGGGGACAATTCCGCACAGATTCGCACGCCGCCGTCGCGTGCTGCGTCAGGAGCGGCGGGCGTCAGGCCGCCGTGGCTCGGGAAACGCACTTGCAAGAACACTTCCGCAAAGTCGCCGGAGACTGCCGCCGACGTGTTAGCGAACCACGTTGCAATGGCGTTCGTGCAACCACGGGGGGCTTACGCCCCCCGCTCTTGGCTGTGTGCGTGATGACGATGCGTGAACGTGAGCGTAACCGCCCCTGTCAGTTCCTTTTCCGCGACGCGCGACGGGCTAAGCGGTCGCACAAGGAATGCGACTTCCGGCGGTAACCCTGGGCAGACCGTACGGCCATCAACCAGTGCCAGCCAGCGTGAGGACTCCTTGTCGAACCGAGCTTCCGACGCCACGACTGTGCCGTCTCGTTGGGCGCCCGGCTAATGCGCCTACCCGCTGCTCCGGGCTTACGAGACCATGCACGCTGTGGCCAACCACGGGGCGGACACGCAGGTCTGCCGCTTCGGATATTGGCCATCGCCAATCTGGGCCCGGCAGGATTCGAACCTGCAACCTACGGATTATGAGTCCGCTGCTCTGCCGTTGAGCTACGGGCCCGGCCTGGTCGGGTCGGACTGCTCGACCTCATCCATTATAGTGGCTCGTTCTGGCGGTTATGCTAGCAGGCTCGGCCCATGCTGGGATGCAGAATCATCGGTAATCCAAAACGCCGGGCGTCGCCTTCTTCGGCTGGCGATGGTAAAATTGTGCATCCTAGCTGCAGCTTTGCCTCAAGGACGCGAGGAATCGCTCCGGCGTTGGCAAATTGCCCGGGTTTGCCAGCACTTTGGCAGACGGCGAAGGCGCAGGTTTCACCCCCACAACCATCTGGGCATGCTCCTGGCTGGCGAGTACCAGGGATGGACAATTTGCATCTGGCGCAATGGCTGCGCCGGAACTCGCCGTGAAACATACAATCATGCGGAGCAAAGAGCGTGGGGCGAAGGCCTCCGCGTTGTGCCGGAAAACACCTTCCGTCAGGAGCAAAAGCAATGGCCAGCGGATATGCGGGCAAAATCCTGCGGATTGACCTGAGCGAGCGGACGACGCGGGTGGAAACCCTCGATGATTTGACCTTGCGGCGTTACCTGGGTGGGGGATTGCTCGGAGCGTATTTTCTGCTGAAAGAGACCCCGGCTGGCTTGAGTCCGTTTGATCCGCGTTCGCCGTTGATGTTTTTCACCAGTGCGATGAACGGTTCGGCGTTATCGGGAGCGAATCGGTACGTGGCGGTGGCGAAAAGTCCGTTAACGGGCGGTTACGGCGAATCGGAAGCGGGGGGTTACTGGGGTCCGGCGTTGCGCCAGGCCGGTTTCGATGGCCTGATCATCACGGGCCGGGCCGAATCTCCGACCTGGCTGCTCATCTACGATGGCCGATGCGAATTCCGCGATGCTCGCCGATACTGGGGCCAACTCGCCGGCGAGGTGGATGACGGTATCAAAGCCGAGTGCAAGGATCAGCGGGTTGTAGTGCTGCAGACAGGCGTAGCCGGTGAAAAGCGGGTGCGGTTCGCGGCTATGGTGAACAATTGCCGACATTTTCATGGCCGCTGCGGACTGGGTGCGGTGATGGGTTCGAAGAATCTCAAAGCCATCGCCGTCGGTGGCCATGCTAAACCTGTTCCCGCGGAGCCGCAAATCACCCAGGACGTTTTGCTCTGGTTCAAGCGGAATTACGACCGCAGCAAGGACACCATGCACCTGTACGGTACGGCACGCGGGGTCAAGAATCTGCAGGCGATGGGTATTCTGCCCACGCGTCATTTCCGCGATGGGGCGTTTGAGCAGTTTCAAGAGGTGACCGGCGAGCGGATGGCGCAAACGATCTTGACGCGACGAGGAACATGCTATGCTTGCGCCGTAGCCTGCAAACGCGAGGTGAGCGTGCCGGAGCTGGGCGTTACTCCCAAATATGGCGGCCCGGAGTACGAGACCATCGCCGCCATCGGCACCATGAATGGCATCGCCGACCTGAAGCGCATTGCCCTGGCCAATCAGTTGTGCAGTCAGTACCTGCTGGATACGATTTCGACTGGCGTAGTGATTTCGTTTGCCATCGAAGCGTATAGCCTGGGCATCCTCAGCCGCGAAGAGGTTGGTTTTCCGCTGGCTTACGGCGACCCGGAGGTGCCGATCCGCTTGATTCCGATGATCGCCCGCCGGGAAGGAATTGGCGATTTGCTGGCCGATGGCGTGATGCGAGCGGCCAAGCGGCTGGGTCGTGGTGCGGAAGCCATCGCCTTGCATGTCCGCGGTCAGGAAGTTCCCATGCACGAACCCCGCGGCAAGAAAAGTCTGGCCCTGGCCTATTCCACCAGCCCTACCGGGGCCGATCACATGGAGGCGCCGCACGACCCGATTTACGAAGGCTTTTATCCGGGCAAGCATCCCCTGGCGGCGCTGGGGTTGATCGAACCGGTGCCGATGCTCGATTTCGGCCCGCGCAAGGTTCGGGCATTTACCTACCTGCAGAAACTCTGGACGTTGTACAACATCGTCGGCATGTGTTGCTTTGTCGGTGTGCCGATTGGTAAACTGGAATTAGAGCAACTGGTTCGCTACTTCAACGGGATGACCGGCTGGGACGTCAGCCTGTGGGAGCTGCTTAAGGCTTCCGACCGGGCCAATGCCTTATATCGGCTATACAATCACCGCGAAGGTCTGGGAGCCGCTGCCGACACCTTGCCCGATCGCTTTTTCCAACCGCTGGAGGCGGGCGCTTTGAAAGGCGAGAAGCTGGATCGCGAGCAATTTCAGCAGGCGTTGCGGACTTATTACCGCATGATGGGCTGGGATGTTGAGCGGGGCATTCCCACGCCGGAACTGTGTGCCGAACTGGAAATCGAATGGGCACTGTCTGCCATCTGATGGCGAATAGGGAATGGCGGATAGCGGGGGACAAAGGCAGCGACGTCAACTGCCAATTCACGCGAAGGAACTAACCCACCAGCTGCTGCCGCCGGATGAATGGCAGATGGGCAGGGGATGATTCCGCTCGCTCTTGGTGTTAGGTAATAATCCACGGGGGTGATGCCATGATTCGCGTGCGTTGTCCTGGTTGCCAGCGGCCGGTCGAATTCGACAACGACCGAGCCGGCAAACCGGTGCACTGTCCGGAGTGTGGCAAAGGTTTCCGCCTGCCCAGCATCAGACCATCCAAAACGGCGGTCAAACCCGGCGAACCGGTGCTTGAAAAACGCGACAAAGCTTCGCAAGGTGGCCCGCCTATTGCCGTCAAACAGGACGAATGGGGTGATCGTTCGCCCTATGCCGTCCAGCACGATCCGGGACCGCAGAAGAAAGAGGAAGAAGAACGCCGCGTCTCCGAACTGGTGCGACGAGCGGAACGACTTAAAGCACGGGAACGGGCACTGGCCACGGTGGACAAGCCCGGGTTCTTTTACAAAGCGCTGGCCTTTTATTGCGCGGTCATCACTGTAATCGCCTTTCTGGTGCTCAGCGGCGATGCCGTGCTGGCCGCGTTCAAACGCAAGATGCACGCTGAAGAAATCGCCAGACAAAACGCCGACGCTTTCCGACAAGGTGGCGCTCCAGCGGCCGGGAAAGAGCGCGACTGGCCACTTTCCACCACCGAACGGATTTTCGGCGAGAAGACCCCCTACGTGGTCGTACAACTGGCATTGGTGGCATCAACCGCAGTGAATCTCGTCCTGCTTGGTATAGTCATTACGGGCGCGGAAAAATTTCGCAAGTTCGACTCCTACAACTGGGTGGTAGCGGGCTGTATTGTCGGAACCTTGGTGGGGCTGGCTTCGTCAGTGGCTCCTGTAAGCTTGTTTTACCAGATCATGAACGACAGCGGTATGGATGTGTATCAGTATCTCGGCAAGTTCCTCGGCGGGTTGCTGACGCTGCCGTTTCCGCTTATGGGGCTGGCGTCGTTATTGGTGCTGGCCCTCGCCAGCCGAAAGGATATCAAACGTGAATTCTACTGGCGGCCCGGCCAGCCCATCACCGACACGGACGAGGAGGAGGAAGCCGAAGAAGACGACGAGGAGGACGATGACGACGAAGAAGAAGAGGACTAATCCTCGCCGTATATTCGCTTCGCGATGCTACGGTGATGTCTGGCCTGGGCGTGTTGTGAAACTCTAGTGGCAATCTAAGTGGCGGCGCTTAGTCGGACAGCACACGGGCGAGATTGCGAACTTCGCTCATTGGTGAGTTGTTAGCGCCGGGCAGCATTGTAAACCTGCCAATCCGAGCGAGCGTAACTTCCGGTTGCGTTGTCGTCAGACATTTTGGCTTCGGCCATAGTAAGGGGAGCGACCGAACCGCCGATGGGCTTTTTGCCAAGCGCAAGATTTCCGTGCGGGCGTAATCCAACCAGGCCGACCCAGACGCTTCACGATGTGGTGGCGGCGGGATGCTGGGCCGCGTGATTTTACTAACACATGGGCGCACTGTTTGCACCTGCTTGCCGGTGCCGCATGGCCAGACCTCGGAGCGCGGCAGTGAAGGAAAACGGCGCGGCTGCCGCGCTCCTCCTCCCGCTTCTTGTAGCGCATGGCGGACTGGTGTCTCTGGTTGCTGCCAATGTGCATAACCGCGCTGTTCCGCGGCTTGGCGCGACCGAACGGCCCGCGAGGACTGATACCTCTCGCTTTTGCGGAAGCGCATCATGCTCGGGGCAATGACTAGCCTGTCGAATTCACGAAGCACCTGGGCGGTGATTGGCGCCGATGGAGTTCGCCGCGTTTTGCCCATAGCGGAGCCGTCCCTGCCTGGCACTGCGACATTCCCGAATGCGGAAGCGGTGGAAGTCGGTTCTCCTTTGCCCATTCCACCGAGCACTGGGAATCAGCAAACGATGTCGTATTCTGGAGTGCCGCTGGGCGAGCGGCTCGGCTGGCAATTGCTCGATCAATTGTCGGCGGAGTTGCGCTGGTTGGAACGGCAAGCGCGCCGTCGCCGACGATTACGGCTACCACGTTGACGACGGCCGTCTAAGCCGATCTGGCAACGGTTGGCAGATAGCGCGTTGAACTCAATGCTCGTGTTCCACCGGCGATGACACGCGGAGGCGAACGGGACGGCCGCAGTAAAAACAATTCCCGGCTGCTATTGCCCTTGCGGAATCGCCCAGAACCATTCGACGCCTCGGCCATCCACCGCGGATAAACCGTCCTGCGTGACCATCAGGTCTTGGCAACCGGAGGGCAAACGTTCTGCCGACACGATGGGGCTGACCAGTTCGGTATCCCAGAGCAAAACCCGCCCGCTCGCGTCAGCGGTAGCGAACCATTCACCGTCGGGTGCCACAGCCACGTGGGTGATCACCCCGTTACCGGAAATTTCCTGCCAGTTGACGATCTGACCATCGCTGGCAAATTGGCCGAGCTTCAGCGAACCGTCTTCCAGAGCAACCAGGAGGAGTTTCCGGGCGTCGCACCAGGCGAGGGCGGTGGCAGTTTTTCCGCCCAGGGGCAATTCCTGGCAGTCTTTGACCTGTCCACGGCGACTTTCCGGTAAGCGGGCGAACAGCACCTTGCCGCCATCGGCAAGCGCCAGGACCTTGCCAATTGCCGGAGCCGGTACGGAGCGCGTTATCCTGCGGTTGGCTGGCCAGCGTAGATCGCCGCCGTCTTGAGAGCGGGAGATGTCCGCTCTTGGACTAGCCGGGAGCATTGCCGTCAGCGGGGATGAGTTATCGTGGCGCGAGCGAAGCGTACAGGAGTGGGCCAGGCTAAGCGGAATCAGATACACTTGGCCACCCGGAGTGCGACAGGCCAATTCATCTTGGTCGGGCGAAATGTGCATCGCGACCACTGCCAGTTTTTGGGGAAGCTGCAGGCGGACGACTGGGCCTTCCTTGCGTCGCCAGTAAATCATTCCGTCTTCCGTGGCCAGGGCAACAGTGTTCTCGGCGTGGTGAATGGCCAGGGCTTTTGCCGCAGACGGTAGCGATTGCGGTTCGTCTAACCAGATCCGGTCCCAGCCGGGTTGCCATCGGCCGGTTCGCCAAGTGCCATCGCGCTGCCAGAGCAGAAAGTCGCCACGCCGATTCATCGCGGCCAGTTCGATCGGCGCAGGGAGTTTAGCCAGCCAACAGGAGGCCTGGTCGAACGGCTCGTGCAGCGGCCAAAAGTAGAGCGTGCCAGTATCGGTGAGCGCCAGCAGATGATCGCCACCGACAAATTCACAAGCACGCAAATTCTCCGCCGCCACGGCGATCGTTCGTGGAAACGCGGTGGGTTCGGGGAACAGTGCGATTTGCCACGATGCTGTTTCGTTGGGGCGATAGATAACCGCCAGAGTGTTCTTTTCCGGAGCCAGACGTACTCCGAAGACCGTTTTACATTCACCTTGCCAGGTCCAGAACGGCGTGGATTGGTTGGCTGCGAAACCGGTGGCGACAGTATCACTCCAGACCGCCAGGAGTCGCTGATCGCTCGCAGCGAGACCGGCGGAGATATGCGACCCACGCTTCCAGGGGACACCAAGCTGATCGAGTTGCACGTTGGAAGTCGGCCTGGCGTCGGACTTGTCCGTTGCTGACAGGCGAACCAATTGTCCATCTGCCGTCAGTCCTGTCCAGCCATTGTCCCACCAACCCAGTGCCAGCAAGGGCGGTTGTTGCCAGACCGGTTGTGCCAAAGTTTGCAAGCGCGCTTGCAATAACCGCCATTCCCACCGTCGCCGCTGCGCTGGCACTTGCTCGAGAAGGTGCTGAGCCGTATGGTAGTCTCCTTGCTGGAAACCCTGCAGGGCCGTCTGTATTTGGCGAACGGTTTCTTGGCGTTGGCTGCGTGCCAGAGCGTGGCGGAGTTGCTCGCGTTCGGCCAGAAGTGCCAGTTCTGCCAACCAGGCACGTTCCGCCTGGGAATGAGCGAGTCGCGCTTGCCAGGTCACGCCGGTCAGCCCCAGAGCGGTCACCAGGGCCGTCGCGGCTACCAGTGCGGCCATCGTCGGTCGCCGCTTCATCCATTTCAGCGTGCGATACCACCAGGGTCGCGGTGCCGCCAGGATCGGTTCGCCAGCTAACCAACGTTCCAGGTCTTCGGCTAGGGCTTCGGCGGAAGCGTAGCGATGTTGCGGCTCACGTTCGAGGCACTTCAAGCAGATGCTTTCCAGGTCGCGATCAATGCGCGGGTTGAGTTGGCGCGGCGGAACCGGGCGCTCGGTCAGTACCTGACGCACGGTAGCCATCCGCGTCGGACCTTTGAACGGCGGGCGACCGGTCAGCATCTCGTACAAGATCGCGCCCAGGCTGTAGATGTCCACAGCGACGGTGATGACGCCCTTCTTTCCGGAAGCTTGTTCGGGAGCCATGTAACTGGGCGTGCCCACGATCTCGCCGACCTGCGTCAAATCGAGTTCGCCGGAAGCGGGTCGCTGCCGCTGACTGTCCGCAGCCGGATCGGATTCAGGCCGACGCGAAATAGCTTCACAGGAGCCGGCAGCGTCAGCCTTCCGTGGTTCGCCAGAGTTGGAGCGATCAGCCCCCCGGGGTGCTGGAACGAACTCCGCTCGCAAGTTTTTCGCTACGCCGAAATCGGCAACGTGAGGGCGGCCATCATTATCGAGCAAGATGTTCGCAGGCTTCAGGTCGCGATGCAGAATGCCTCGTTGATGTGCGTAATGAATGCCGCGTGCCGCCGAGATAATCAAACGGGCAGCGGCCCGGTGGTCCTCGCGGTATCGCGCCATATGCTGCGCCAGGTTGCCACCTTCGATCAGCCGCATGCTGTAAAAGTAATAGCCGTCGCGCTCCCCCACTTCGTAGATCGGGACAATCCGCGGATGGTCAATGCTGGCCGCGGCTTCCACTTCAATTCGGAACCGTTGCCGTTCCACCGGGTTAGCCAGTTCGCTGCCGGGAATGATTTTCAAGGCCACCAGCCGGTTCAAACTGATTTGCCGTGCTTTGTACACCACGCCCATCCCGCCGCGGGCGATCCGTTCCAGGATCTCGTAATCGCCGAAAACCCGGCCCGGGAACGGGTCGATCGGCTCTTGAACGGGCACCTGTGGCGTGGTGCTGTATTCGACGGAATGGGTTTCGCCCGGGCGTTTCCTCAGCGAACCCGGCGGAGGGACAGGATCACGCTTGCCACTGGTGTCGGCCATGAGCTGGTGCAGTGCTAGAGAAGATCGCAGCGCGCATCGCAGGCGCTTAAACCGGACCGATGGAGTCCGGCTCCAGCACAAATATAGCTCATGACCAGGCCGACAGCTTCTTACGGCAGCGGACGAATGCGGATGTGGCGGAACTCAAATTTCCCCGACTCTGCCTGTAACCCGATCGGACCTTTGTCGGGGACCTTGAATTTATCGGTCAGCAATTCGCCATTGCAGCGACACTCTGCCAGCGTGCCGCGAACTATAATGTCCAGCACATTCCAGTCGCCGCTCTTGTACGACTTGGGCTTATACGGGCCGACCGTTGCATAGTCGCGCACCTGCAACTGCGGCCCGCGAATATACACGCCGCTGTCCGCACCTTTCTCCGCCCGAAATTCCAGTTGCAGGTGGAAATCGCTGTCGAAACTCCTCGCCGTATACAGATCGCGAATGCCTCCTTTGCCCTGCTTGTCCTTCGGCTCGATCACGATGACGCCATCTTGGACGTGAATGCGACCGTCGCGGGTCTCCGTCAACCCGTCCATCGGTTTTCCTTTCGGGCCAGGATAGACCCAGCCCGTCAAATCCTTGCCGTTGAAGAGGTCAACAAATTGGCTTGGGCCACCGACTTTCTTCCCCTGAGCGTGAAAGTCAGGGCTGATGCTGAGCGTGCCAGTCAATAGACCAGCCAGCACCATCAGTCTGGTCAGCGAGACGTTACGCATGGCTTTCTCCTTGTTTGTGAAAAACCGGGACAGGGCTGCGATAGCCCTGATTCTCGCGGTTGGCCGGCATGGTAAGGCGGGCGCTTTTTCTTACAGTCCGCGGTCGGTCCCGGGCCTGGCCCAACGCACGGATGCTACTCGAGCTGCGCGCGGAGCCAAAGGAGCTTCCACGGTGACCTGGGAATGCGGTGGGGTTGTGAGGGCTGGTAATACCGGAGGGTTGCGGCGTACACCGGTGGAGAAGGAATCCATCAGCATCTCCCTGGCCGGATTTTTCGCCGCCGAGAAACCTTATGGACACACACGGCGAAGTCAAGGCAGGCTGTTCCTGACCGATCCCCTGTCTTGCAGGCGAGCTTAAATCGGCCGGTGCCACCTGACTCGTTTCCAGGTAACGGCTTGAGTGTTTCACGAACTCCATAAGTCCATCCCCGTACGGGGGACATTCCCAAGCAAACCATGGATGTCGTAGGTTGCTTGACCAGTATACACAGTTACCCGCGATGGCGAATCAGAAGGCAGCCCTGTCGTGCATTACTAATCATCCGAAGGCCTGCAGTTGGTTTTTTATAGGCCGCCACATGATACTCCGTTTGGAAGTCCCTTACCTGCAAGCACTTACCGCTGTGGTGGACGCCCCTCTCGCGGAGGCAGAAAAGTGGGGACGAGCCAGTTGTCCAGCCTCTAGACGCGCGGCCGAGGACCTGGTAGCATCAAAATAGCACCTCGGAACCGAAAGAGGCTCCAGCGCATCCGCTGAAGGACAAACAGACCAATAGGCGAACATATCTTCGTAACAGCCGTTGGCCAGCTAGCATATCTTCGCCTCGTGTAGAAAGGAGGTGCCCTATGGGTACCGCGTACGTGCATCGGTGTGTGTCGGTCTAAGGACACACATATGGGTGACTGCGCGCCTGGTGGTGTGAACTCTGGAGTCGGCTCAAAGGCAATCGGCATCTAAGTCCGCCCAGCTCAGTCCGGTTGAGGGTCGAAATGTTAGAGGATCGCAATGCTCCCAACGGTTTAGGCAATAGCTCGCCCTTCGCTGCGGATGATTGGTTCGAATTTTTGCACGACACCACGCTATTCGCTAACCTCCTGTCGAACGATTACGGTCCCGACGACGCTATTACGGCCCAGCGAGTCTCCGGTCCTACTAACGGTGCACTAACATTGAAGGCCGACGGCAGCTTCACCTATACGCCGAACACGCACTATGTTGGCCCGGACAGTTTCACCTACACCTGGTCCGATGGGATAGCTAGCACGGCGTAGGGGCAGCAGCGCTTTGCCAAGCCGTTCGACGGACTGACTTTCTCCCTCGGACGCCTTGTGAACTTTCGACCGTGCCATCGAACGGCTCAAGAAAGACGAGTTGCTGGTCTCTGGCAGACACGTTGTGAACTTTCGGCCCAATCGGACACACTAACGTAAGTCTTCTTCTGTCACAACCTTACGGAACGAATGCTTGGGCTCGCAGAAAAATTTTTGCGTTTTCCTCTTGACGGCTGACCAGGATTTTGGTATTTTCAAAGTCGTATCGCAACCATTTCCATTTCCCCAGTTTGCAACAGGAGGCTAGCCATGACGAGCTTCATTGACCGCTGTGTGTGCCTCGAGCGAGCACACACACAGGCCATTGCGCGCCTGGTGGTGTGAACTCTGGAATCGGCTCAAACGCAATCGGCATCTAAATCCGCTCAGTAAGGTTCGGTTGAGGGTCGAAATGTTAGAGGATCGCAACGCTCCCAATGGTTTCGGCAACAGTTCGCCGTTCGCTGCGGATGATTGGTTCGACTTGCTCCATGACACCACGCTGTTCGCGAATCTCCTGTGGAATGATTGTGACCCCGACGGCGACACGCTAAGCATCACGCGCATCAATGGCCAGACCTATACACCGGGCACGCAAATCGCGTTGCAAGAGGGCGACTTAGTATATGGTTACCTCACGGTTGAGCAAGATAGCAGCTTCACTTTTACACCCAGCCTGCGATATAAGGGCCCTGTAACATTTAGCTATACTATCAGCGACGGGGAATATGAGAGCACGGCTTGGGTAACGATCAATGTGTTCAACAACGAGCCGGTCTTGAGCGACCAGTGGTTTAGCATCCTGCACGACCAGGACTTGATGGGCAACTTGCTTAGTGGTGCCTATGATCCTGATGGCGACATAGTTCGCATCACGCACATCAACGGCCAGGCGGTAACTTACGGTGAGGCGATAAGTTTACCATCGGGCGCTTCGCTAACCATTTTCGCTGATGGTACATCCCGCTATACTCCGCCGTCGAATTTTGTCGGCAGCGACTCGTTTAGCCTCACGATTAGCGACGACTTAGACAGCTACACCGCGATGGTCAACATCCAGGTTACGAACAACGCCCCGTACGCCTACGACGCCAGTTTCAGCATACTGCACGACCGCGAACTGACCGGCCAACTTTACGGCTACGATCCCGACGGCGACACGATTACTGCGCAACTGGTCTCCGGCCCGACCAACGGCACACTAACACTCCACGCCGACGGCAGCTTCACCTATACACCGAACACGCACTATGTCGGCCCCGACAGCTTCACCTATACCCGGTCGGACGGTTTGGAGAGCAGTAATATCGGCACGGTGACGATAGATGTGTATAACAACGCACCTTACGGTTATGGGGCGACGTTCTATGTGCAAGCTGGACAGGTGCTTAGTGGCCAGCTCTGCGGTAACGACCCCGACGGTGACAGCATCGCCGCGATTCTCGATACGGGGCCGGTTCACGGAACACTTGAGCTGCACCAGGATGGCACGTTTACTTATACCGCAGAAGAGAACTACCTCGGGACGGACAGTTTTAGTTATGTCTGGTCTGATGGAATAAGCGAAAGCGCAGTGCTCACGGTAACACTGGTAGTCCACAACGGCGAATCGCCGATCGCTTTTGATGCTAGCTTTAGCGTATTGCACGACCAAGCTGTGTCTAGTAGGGTAGAGGGTTACGACCCCAACGGGGACCAGCTTACTGCTATCGTGGTGAATGGGCCGTCTCATGGGATTCTGGATTTCCGCCGCGACGGCAGTTTTACTTATACGCCGACCGAGCGTTTTGTTGGCTCGGATGGGTTCACATATCAGTGGAGTGATGGGGTGCACAGTAGTAACATAGCCTCGGTCACTATCGAGGTATATAACACTCCGCCGACGGGTTCGGGGAACACGTATGCCGTGCGGCAAGGCGAAGTTCTTCAGGTTGCCGCGCCGGGGTTGCTGGAGTCTGCTAGCGACGAAGACGGCGACCCAGTTACGGCGTTTTTGGCCCAGCCTCCTGAACATGGAACGCTAACTCTCAATGCGGATGGCTCCTTTACCTATATGCCGGAGCCGGGATATGTCGGCCTAGATATATTTGGGTATCAACTTGGTGATGGAATTGGAGCAAGCGAAGTGATATGGGTCAGCATTTACGTTCATGAGGACCGACCTCTGGCTATCGAGGACACCTATACCTTGTCGCACGACCAGGTCTTCGAAGATCATGACTGGGGTGTGCTGAGCAATGATTTCGACCCAACAGGGAATCCACTAGTTGCCATATTAGTAACTCCGCCCGAACATGGAACTATAACCCTGCGAGAGGATGGCACGTTCCGTTATATTCCCGAGCCTGGTTATATAGGCGTGGATGCATTCGCTTATAAGGTCAGCAACGGGGTGTGGGAAAGCCCTGCAAGTCGGGTTAAACTGCAAATTAGCAATAAGGCTCCGATCGTCTACGACCAGGCCTGGGAGGTTCTGCATGATCATGAGCTGGCCAATGTTAGTCTGTTAGCTGGTTGGGATGCAGATGGGGATAAGTTACGTGTGGCTGCTATCAATGGCGTGCCGGTACAGTATGGTCAGCCGATGCCACTGCCTTCCGGAGCGACTGTGACCGTGCAGGAGGACGGCACACTCAAGTATCAACCGCCACCAGGCTATAGCGGGACAGATAGTTTCCAGTATACCTTGACTGATGGAATTAATGTGAGCGAGAATCCGGGTACAGCGTTAGTGAGTGTTAATAACACGCCGCCGATAGCCAATCCAGACTATTTCCAGACGAATGCCGGTCAGTCCCTGATGTTTAGCCAGTCCGATCTGCTGCGCAATGACTATGATCCTGACGGGGATAATCTTTTCTTCGTAAGTATTAGTCCGCCGCAGCACGGAATCCTGCAGCTCGATGGGCAGACGTATACTTATACATCGGACGCGGGTTTTACCGGAGAAGAGCGGCTGACTTATGTGATTTCGGATGGAGAGGAGGAGGCAAGCAGCGAAGTGGTAATTACGGTAAGCAACTGGAGTGGTGGGGGAGGCGGCGGTGGGCCGACCTTGATTGCCCGCGATGATGTGTATGTTACAGGAGCTGGCGACGAGAGTACATTGACAGTGCCAGAACTTTATGTGCCGGGCCCCGGAGTGCTTGCAAACGACGTATATCCCAGTGGCACGACACCCGAGATAGTGATTCAAGCTTATCCCCAAAATGGTAATCTGACTTTGCTCAGCGGCGGCGGATTCCGCTATATTTCCCACCCCGATTTTGCTGGTACAGACACCTTTATTTACTACTTAAAGGATTCTAATGGCAACACCAGTAACAGGGCTACAGTCAAGGTGCATGTTGTAAAGATTGAGCTAGAGGAAGCCCCCCAGCTGAACGTGCCTATAAACGCTGACAATGACAACGGTTCTCCAGTGACTAATGAGATCCCCGCCGTACGCGATTTCGACAAGGTTATGTTAACGAGAGCCGATCCTGATTTGCGGCCGGTCCATGTTCGCGTTACCCCCGACCTGCCGGCGATCTTACCTGGGTTGTTCCGGATCAAAGTAACTAGTTCCGGGTACGGCAGAATTGCATTATGGCAAGACCCCTGGAAGCGGAACCGGGTGAATCTGACTCAGACTTACACTAGTTTAGACTTGCCGAGAATAATTTACGTTGAGGGACTTGAGAACTCACAAAGGCTCTCCGACGTGATCATGACAATTCAATTTAGGCCATTCAAACTTTTCCCAGGTGGTGGTCTAGGTTCGGTCATTGCATCCGCAGACCTAAAAGTTAGTGTTACCCCCGTGGTAACTTTGGTAGAACGCAGTATAGGAACCAACCAAGAGCGTGCCCAGGTGATCGCGGGTCAAGTTTACAGAGGTGTCATGCTCCGAGGTGCGCCTTCGGGGAGCTTTTCCCAACCGATTAGGGCGATGCTCCTGCAGGAAAAGCGCTACGGCGAGAGGGCTCCTGCGGACTGGCCTGGTGTGGTATTCGTCGCTCAGGCCTATCGCGATGGCTTGGCCGGACAGCTGGTTTTTATCCAAAACCTGCTCTTTAGCGAGCAGCTCATTCCCGTTGGCGGCAAGTTCGCATACGCTAAAATTGACGGAGGACGCGAATGGATATTCCTAGGACGAGAACTAGATCCCTCGAGATTCCCGAGCGGTCGGCCGGTTTCGTTACCCCTTCTCGACAGCCCATTAGCTACTTCTCCTGATCTGGGCGATTACTACGGAGCTGATCGCAACAAATTCGTCCTGCAGGCTACCGGCAGCCGGCAGGCTATCTGCGCAGAGGACAGCCCATTCATTGGCTTCCCTCCCCATCTCTTTGACATCGTAGTACGGCTCGCTAGAAAGCAAACATACAGGACCTACTTAGCCTGGCGGTGGGGCCCAAAAGGGGCGGGGGTAATCTGGCCTCTTGGATATGTAACTTGGTGGTATACGCAGAATTTCTATCGTGACCCGGAAGCAGCAAGGGGCGCGCTACGCCTTGACCCAACAACAAGGGGATTCCACCACACCTTCAGGCATTCCCACGACGTCCCCGAGCTGCGCCCACCTCTTGCGAATGATGCGTATAAGCCCAAGCCCGTGGTCGTGGCGCTGGTCCGGAAATGACAAACTTCGTGGGATGAAAAAAGGAGGGCTAGCTATGCAGGCTAGAAGTGCAGTCGTGTGCCTTTCTGGACTCATGGGCGTGATTCTCCTGGCCTTTGACATGAGAGGAATTGAACGCAGCAAGGAACCCGAATTGCCTCTCGGCCGACAACTCGCTTCTGGCCAATATATCTTTGTCAAGGACACTAGTAGGCTGGTTGCCCGGTATGATGGCGGTGATTTACTGCCTGTAGGTCATCTGGACGAGTCCGGCGCCTTTATTCCGAAAGAAGAATATCCTGGAGTACCCAATCCTGCGGGCTGCTGTTTGGGTTTGGTTCACCACTATATCAAGGAAGGTTTGTTTTTGGTAGCAGTCATCGCTGACCTTTATGACGCCCCACGCCCCTGGCTGGGTTTTGACAGGGTGGAGGAACCCGTGTACGAGTATCAAGATGGGAAGTTGATTTTCGGCAAACTAGTTGTCCCAACGTACGACTGGCAGTTGAATTGTTGGGTTATTGGCCCTGAGTTTCAGCCCAGTGGCTCCCGTACGCCGGTGGATTTGGAGTTTTACCTCGCGACTTACGACCCTCAAAAATCTCCGAGGATTTACAACCTTCCTGGGCGGATTGTGCGCATACGCCAGGTACCGCCGGATGATCCCTATTTCGGCTTGCCGTATCGTTATGAGCCGCGGCCCAAACGGATGGTGGGCTGGCGGACGCGCAATCGGCTGTATGTCGGCTGGCTGAATCCCGACGGAACCTTCCGTCGGGCCCTTGATGTGCCGGGGCGGATATTGGCTTCACTCGATGTCTCAGACTTTTTTGGCCCAGAACGCACGCGAGGCCATAGTGTTTGCACAGTAGACTGGGCAGGTGTGCGAGATCTGGATATCAACAAACATTGGTACACAGATCGAGAAATCTGGGACTGCTGGATGGCTAGTGGTTGGCTTCGGTTTGTTTATATTATCAATGAGGGGCCGCGCGAGCCGGTCTATGAGTTTCGCGACGGTTTGTTAGTCAAGGGCTGGCTCGATGAGTATGGCCGGTTTCATCCTTATGCGAATGAGCCGATGATTACCCTGCATGAGTACCTAGCGGACTATGATCCGCAGAGGTCGGTGCCGATTTATAACTTGCCGGGCCGCATCATTCCGACCAACTGGGACGATTTTCAATACGACGACCCGTACGAGCGTGAGACGTACCAGTGTGTCTTGCGCTCTTATATGAGAAGCCGGGGCTTCCTTGACATTGACGTTGCTGTTGAGCCGGAGTGACACCCTGTCGGTCTCCGGGTACGGCCTGGACCGAAAATTCGATTACGGTCAGGCTCAAACCAGTCTATATAGAAGTATTGCGCCCCTTGCATCCGTAAGACCTGATGAAAGCGATCAAGCGACGAAATGACCGGATGCTGACCGGTTCGCTATCGGGTAAGGACGCGGACGGCGACGCGATTACCGCCCAGGTAGCGAATGGCCCATCGCACGGCACACTGACACTAAATCCCGACGGCAGCTTCACCTATACGCCGAACACGCACTATGTTGGCCCGGACAGTTTCACCTACACCTGGTCCGATGGGATAGCTAGCACGGCGTAGGGGCAGCAGCGCTTTGCCAAGCCGTTCGACGGACTGACTTTCTCCCTCGGACGCCTTGTGAACTTTCGACCGTGCCATCGAACGGCTCAAGAAAGACGAGTTGCTGGTCTCTGGCAGACACGTTGTGAACTTTCGGCCCAATCGGACACACTAACGTAAGTCTTCTTCTGTCACAACCTTACGGAACGAATGCTTGGGCTCGCAGAAAAATTTTTGCGTTTTCCTCTTGACGGCTGACCAGGATTTTGGTATTTTCAAAGTCGTATCGCAACCATTTCCATTTCCCCAGTTTGCAACAGGAGGCTAGCCATGACGAGCTTCATTGACCGCTGTGTGTGCCTCGAGCGAGCACACACACAGGCCATTGCGCGCCTGGTGGTGTGAACTCTGGAATCGGCTCAAACGCAATCGGCATCTAAATCCGCTCAGTAAGGTTCGGTTGAGGGTCGAAATGTTAGAGGATCGCAACGCTCCCAATGGTTTCGGCAACAGTTCGCCGTTCGCTGCGGATGATTGGTTCGACTTGCTCCATGACACCACGCTGTTCGCGAATCTCCTGTGGAATGATTGTGACCCCGACGGCGACACGCTAAGCATCACGCGCATCAATGGCCAGACCTATACACCGGGCACGCAAATCGCGTTGCAAGAGGGCGACTTAGTATATGGTTACCTCACGGTTGAGCAAGATAGCAGCTTCACTTTTACACCCAGCCTGCGATATAAGGGCCCTGTAACATTTAGCTATACTATCAGCGACGGGGAATATGAGAGCACGGCTTGGGTAACGATCAATGTGTTCAACAACGAGCCGGTCTTGAGCGACCAGTGGTTTAGCATCCTGCACGACCAGGACTTGATGGGCAACTTGCTTAGTGGTGCCTATGATCCTGATGGCGACATAGTTCGCATCACGCACATCAACGGCCAGGCGGTAACTTACGGTGAGGCGATAAGTTTACCATCGGGCGCTTCGCTAACCATTTTCGCTGATGGTACATCCCGCTATACTCCGCCGTCGAATTTTGTCGGCAGCGACTCGTTTAGCCTCACGATTAGCGACGACTTAGACAGCTACACCGCGATGGTCAACATCCAGGTTACGAACAACGCCCCGTACGCCTACGACGCCAGTTTCAGCATACTGCACGACCGCGAACTGACCGGCCAACTTTACGGCTACGATCCCGACGGCGACACGATTACTGCGCAACTGGTCTCCGGCCCCACCAACGGCACACTAACATTCCATCCCGACGGCACCTTCACCTATACCCCGAACACGCACTATGTCGGCCCCGACAGCTTCACCTACACCTGGTCGGACGGGCTGGGCAATGGCGGGGTGGCGACGGTCGAGATTGGTGTGTATAATAGTGCGCCGGCAGCACAGGGGGAATCCTTTAAGCTGGAGCCAGGCGAAAGCTTTGCGGTGTTTTTGGGCGGTAGCATCCCGTCGGATTATCACGGGCGAGCTGTTACAGTTTCGCACCTGCTGGCCAACGATTGGGACCCCGATGGCGACCCGCTGGAGGTAGTCAGGACGGGCAACCTTTCGGAATGGTGGCGGTTTGATAGTGATTGGAATGCCTGGGTATTCAGTGCATCGTCGGAATTTACTGGCGTGGATGATAGTTTCGAATATTTCGTTACCGACCAGATACCCGTCAATCGGCCCTACAGCGAGACCTATAACGAGGATGAGACCTATCCATATAGTTCCAGTTGGCGGGTGTGCATGCTGCTGCAAGTGGGCGGGGGAGCTTCTGGCGGCGGCGGTGGCAGCTTACCGAATCTGGAAGTTCGAGAGGTGGAATTTAGAAACGGTGTCGCCCTGTGGGATGATCAACGATTCGTGCCCGACCCAACGAGTGCAAGTGGAAAAAAATGGGAGCCTCGGCCTTACTCAGCACCGCACTGGATTAGGGAAGGTCAGGGTGGCGCGACCTACAATCCTTATGCGTTTATAGCGGGCGAGGACGTCAAGGTAGTAGCCAAGTTTCAGCTAAGTGCTGCCTTCGGAACAGCTACGACGATCTACGTCTATGGCGATGGGCCTGGGAACATAGACTTCGGCAGTCGGGCAACTCCGAAGGAAATAACAGTCGGCGCTCAGGCTACCTGGATTACAGCCCAATTCACGGCGGCCAACACTTTCAGTGAAGTGCGACACATTCCGCAGTTCGACATACACTGGTACTGGTCACCGAACAGAGTGGACTGGTACTCTGCTGGCCAGAGCAGTGGTCATGTTTATGTGTTGGCCAAGGCTCCGGCCGGTGTTAGGCCTTATCATACTCTTGTCTGGCTTAGTTGCACGGCAGCTGATGGTAAGGCAGCCACCGATAGGGATGGCATTATTGAGGCAGTCCATGATCGTTTCCGTCAGTTAGACGTTAGCACCTACTGGGGTGGGAACAAATTGACTTACTGGAAAGACTGGGCAGGCGTACCTGTAATCCCATCCGGAGTACCCGGGACAGGGATTTGGCCTGCGCTGATTTACTATAGTACCCAGGGAATCTTGGCGTACCACGATGGCCGATGTGAAGGGTGGAGCAGGTTCCTTTTCGATACTCTACGCGTACAGGGCATTACGGGTGGCCGAGGAGTGTTCATTCACGCTAATAAACCTGATGGAACACGAGTACCAATACTGGTTATATGGTGGCGGGAAGGCATAGCTAAACTCGATCGCGCTGGGTTATCTCGCTTTGTTAACATTGCTGATTCTCCTTTTGGAGTGGTCCCAGGCAGAGATTCCTATAACTGGGACTACAGTGAAGTAGTAGACCAACCAGGGATTGCGGGGCAGAATAACCCCAATCCGCAAAGTATATTCGGAGATGGACATATGGTCCTGGAAATAACGCTGCGCGGCAAGACTGTTTGGCTAGACCCTAGTTATGGCAAGATGTATGAGGGAGACACTGACGTTGACAGGTGGGAAAATTTTATGTCCAGGCTGGTTGACTACGTGATTTACAATTTTTGGACACCACTTGATTTAATAGACGAGCGGGCGTTAGAATTGGATTTAAATCGGAATGGCATTCTAGACGCCGCGCCGTACAACCCGACTAAGTTTATTCATGTGCTGAGAAGGCGGACAACTGTAGCATTAATTCCCGGGATTACTCGCATGGACTTACCTGAGTCCCGATGACCGAATCGCTGATGACGTGAAAACATAACCGCTGGTCCGAAGAGCCTGAGAGGAGGGAAACCATGCAGAGCAGAACCCACGCGTCAGCCAGACTGCTTGTGCTTGGTGTAGTTGTCGTCCTGGGATTCCTGATGGTTTTGCCGGCGTCCAATATGTTCTCACGGCGCAAGCCTAACTTGGCGCTTTATGTCCCGGCAACAGTTTACGATGCGGAACATCCGGAGTTCTTCCGTGATGAATTGCGAAAGTATCCCACCGTCTCTACCTCTATAAGCGGCCGGCAAATCTGCGAAATGATCCGAGTTTCGTGGTCAGGTGAATTACAGGACCGCGGTTATATGTTCAAGTGGTACGAGTGGTTAAATGAGGTACCATTGAGTATAAGCGGCCCAGGTTTCGCCGCTGACTTTTGGCATGGTGGTGGGCAACCGATCGCTTTTTACACGGCATTCGATCCTGTCGCCAGGATTGGGGATGGCATGTACTATTTCCTGGGCACGCAATATGGCCGCTTTGTAGTTCCAGAACAGGTATCGTTAGACGATCCGTACAAAGCGTACAAAGCAATGGAACCGGTGATGCTTTTGGTTCACTTAGATGAGCTTCTGGCTGGGATCCAAGCCGATTCAAAGAGGTTCTGCATTAGTGAACGCAAGTTGCTGGAACAATCGTGCGTACCCGATGCTGTCACCGCCGAGAAGTTGGCGGTGGAATATAAGAGCGAGACGGAAGGTTGGCTCCCCAAGGAGAGCATTCAGGGAATTACCTTGTATAGAAAGACCAGGCCCCGAACGGTTCTGGAGGGGAGGGGTGGCGATGAATTTATCTGGATTGTTCGGTTTGGTCGGAAATCTGAGTCGGACTCGACTGACATAGCCGCGGTAACGCAGGAATACTGGATTGACGCACGCAGTGGTTTTGTGCGTGCCATTTTTCCAACCGACTCGGCATTCGCGGGGCTCTCCGGCCAGTCTCAAAGCCAACCTCGATACCGCCCGTTCTCAGCTATGGTCAGCAAATTCACAACTTTCTACCTGGGATTTCCCAAAGAGTTCCAGTCCACTGACTTAGTGCACACCCTTCCCTCGGACTATCTGGCAGAAAGCTCTCTGCCTATGTGGGATTGGCTCAGGGTTAAACCTGAAGCAAGTGCTGTTTCGGAATATGTCCTCAGGTGTCTAAAGGATTCACGCATACGAAGTGTAGTCGAGCTGTTCACATATATATACTGCGACACGGCTGTGAGTCACGATAACGGTATTCCGCTGCTATGGATGTGCGGTCCGATATGCACGGTCTGGTTAGTCCAATTGGGCAGAGATATCCCTGGTTTTGGTAAAGAGGGTGATTTGGTATGGATAGCCAACCAAGCCTATAATCCGAGTTCTGTTCGCATTACCCTTGAATTCTATCCCTACTTTTACCGGCAAGTGTGGGTCAACGCGATGAATGGGAAAATGTTTAGCATTTTATCTGCTGACCCATACGAGGTCGCGCGTCGCATCGAGGTGTCCAGCTACGAGGAATGGGTCAAATGGCTCAGGAGCTCGACACCCGAATTCCGTCAGGAGTTCTAATATCCTGATTGCCATACTATCTGTCGAATCTCACCATTCGTCGCAATTAGTCGCAGTGGATTATGCTCTTTGGCACAGCAACTATGCTTCTGTGTCGCTTTCACGACCACCTGTATCTGAACCTGGCGGGTGCGAGGCGAGATGCACTGTCGTTCGAGATACGCATCAGGGCTCTTCACTTGGGTCGCGGGAGATCACTTGGGTCGCGAAAGATAGCCTGATTGATTGACCCGGTGCTGCACGGTCGCGAGCGAAGCAGCTCCCTGTACAGCTACGATGCCGATGGTGATGCTATCACCGTGCCAATGCTTTCGAGCCCCAGCGTTTTCTCGGCGTAATCAATTTCGCCTCCGGCCAACAGGCCTGACCAACGGCACACTAACATTCCATCCCGACGGCACCTTCACCTATACACCGAACACGCACTATGTTGGCACGGACAGTTTTACCTACACCTGGTCGGATGGGATAGCGACGAGTGAACCAGCCACGGTGAGTATCAACGTTTACAATAACGCGCCGGTCGCCTATGATGCAAGTTTCAATGTATTACATGACCAGACTCTAAACGCGGCAGTCTCCGGCTATGACCCGGACGGCGACGCGATTACCGCCCAGGTAGCGAATGGCCCATCGCACGGCACACTTACCCTGAACGCCGACGGGTCATTTACATATACTGCAGCGTGGCACTATGTTGGCCCAGATAGCTTTACATATCATTGGTCCGATGGAGTAGCATTGAGTAATGCCATAAACGTGTTTATCGAAGTCACGAATAATCCTCCCGTGGCAGAAGATGCAACGTATTCCATCCTGCAAGGGCAGTTGCTTAGTGGTACAGTCGCAGGCAACGACGCTGACGGAGACGTGATCACTGCCGCTCTAGATTTCGGCCCGTCGCACGGAACCGTGAATCTTCAGGAGGACGGAACATTTACTTACGAGCCAGTGTCAGGGTTTGTTGGCGTGGACAGTTTCACCTATAGCTGGTCGGACGGGTTAGATCAAGGCAACGCCGCACGGATCACGCTCGTGGTGCACGATGGTCATTCTCCGATCGCCTATGATGCGGCATTCAGTGTCTTGCATGATCAGGAGTTGGCGGGCCGGTTAAGTGGTTGGGACCCTGATGGTGACGTGCTGACTGCGGTATTAGACAGCAGTCCAGCAAACGGATCGCTCGTTTTACAGCCCGATGGCAGGTTCACTTATATTCCGTCGCAACATTACGTTGGCAGCGACAGCTTCACTTATCACTGGTCCGACGGGCTGAATGATGGTCCAATTGCTACAGTACTAGTCGAAGTGTCCAACAGGGCGCCCATCAGTTCGGGCGTATGCCTTGGTCTTACAGAAACGGGCAGCGTTGAGGGGCAACTTTATGGCTATGACCCTGATGGCGACGCTGTATGGCCACTTATATTCGAACCTCCGGCACACGGCACCGTACTGCTACAATCCGATGGTAGCTTTCGGTACGAGGCTGGTCCTGAATTTTCGGGCACGGACAGCTTCAGCTTTCGTTATACTGACGGCACAACCTCAGGACAACCTGCGCAAGTCTGCATTCATAGTTTGTTCTTGTGTGGAGAAGACAACTCGCAAAACGTCCCGGAAATCGACTATTCCCTTCAGTTGAACGGGCTCATTGCCTCGCTGGTGAAGCAAGGATGGAAGCTACGCAAAGCTCCGAAAGAGCGCGGACCTTATTTTAGGTACATGGTCCAGCCTTATCAGTTCGTTAATCAGTTGGGCCAATTCATAACATTACGCCGTGCTTTGTTTACCGTATTTGATTGGCAGCCGGTGCCTAATTCGGCGGTGCTCGTAAGGCCGGGCGAAAACAAGAGTGCGTTTATAGGGGGAATTTTCGAGCGAGAAAAGGAAATAACGATAAGTATCGAAGCCGAGGTCGAGAAAGTTAAAGTCTTTCTCGAATTCAAAGCCAAAGACGCCCAGGGCCAGATAGTCGGGGAGAGCCTGAATGTGAACGGGGAGGCTGGCAAAGAGTTGCTCGTAATCGGATTACTAGAGCGCGTCTCGAACCGAATTCGTACGCTGGATGCTCCTCCCCCTGGGTATTTGCCACCACCAGATGTGGTCGTAGAACAGGGATACACAGGGTGACGAGACTGGTTAATTATGGAAAGGCCTCTAGGAGGACAGCCATGCTAAGACCAATTGGCTTGTCGGTGATGTTCATGACTCTGGTAGCATTGGACTCTTGGTCCGCATCCAATGCTACGGACCGGGACCGCGACCAAGCAAAAACGGCGTGGATTCCACTTTTTAACGGCAAGAATTTGGAGGGTTGGCGTGTCATTGATGGTAATGCAACAGTGGTGAACGGGCACTTATGCTTGGAGCGCAACGCGGAGATTCGTACCGTAAATCATTTCGGCAAATCCGAGTTTCGGATGGAGTACGAATGCGAAGGGCCGTTTGTGCTCACCATTCTCGAGGATACTGACCTTATTCTGGATGACCTGCGCTTATTCCGGGAGCAACAGCGCAAACGGCCGGTCGAGGCCTATGTTTCGGTCGAGTGGCTAGGTGGCAACCTCTATCGAGTGACTGCAGCGTTTAGCCGCGCCTGGGCGGTCTCTTATGGCACGAACATCGTACGTTCAAAAACGGCTAGGTACCCCCTTCGAATCCGGGTAGGTCCAGAGAGCCATGTGCGTTTCAAGTATATAGAGGTATCTGGTGATGGATTGGGCCTGGATTAAGTGCGCACCGTATTCTAGGTTTGTTGCTGCTCGACAAGCGTTCATTTGCATGGCAGCGGAACACTGCGCGAAGCATAAGCGGAGAGAGTATGCAGCGCAAGCATCTAGTTCTCCCTATTGATCGCAAGCACTACGTTGGCCAGGACAGTTTCACTTATAGCTGGACGGACGGATTGACCGCCGGCAACGCTGCTACCGTCTCGATATATATAGAACAGCGCACCATACGCTTACGACGCCAGCTTCAGCGTCTTACACGACCGCCAACTGACCGGCCAACTCTACGGCTACGATCCCGACGGCGACGCTATCACCGCGCCACTGGTCTCCGGGCAACCCACGGCCCGTTCACCCTGAACGCGGACGGTATCTTGGCGTTCGCCGCCGACGGGTCATTCACCTATACACCGAACACGCACTATATCGGCCCGGATAGTTTCACCTATACGTGGTCGGACGGCGTGGACGTCAGCGATGCCCAACCCCAGTTTGCCTCCTTCGCGAGAAGGGCGGCAACCACAGTGGTAAATGCTTACAGGCAAGGGATTTCCAGGCGGGGTATCATGGGGCGGCCAATGAAAAAGACACCGCAAACCTTCGGATGGTTATTACTGTACGAGAGCACTGCCTGCTGGTGTCTATCTGGCTTTTTCGCACGCTCATGCATACACCCGTCAACCAGGCGACGACATCCGCGGCCTTCATGGCAGTGTACTTCCTGCGGCAATGATTTGCTGAGTCCGTGAAACGTTCAATTCGTTGTCCGAGAACGAGTCAGGAGACAACGCCCATTTTTTCAACCCATCCCCAAAACTGGGGATGAGTCAGGGGCTGTTTACGTGGCGGTCTATGGCCTCCAGCAGGTCGTTGCCATCGTCGAGCCGAATCACAGGAGTGGACATTTCCCGATGCAGTTGTTGCTGCACCTGGCAGATTTCGAGGCGTTTTTCCAGGCGTTGCAGCAAGTCGCAAAGTTCGGCCCGTTCGGCAACATCACGGCGGACTGATGCGTGCCACTCTGGGCTTTCGAAGTTGTCGCTTCGGGATTCTTTCAGCTGCACCAGTTCAAACTGGGCCTTCAGTTTCTCAAGCCGCGCGGTTAGCTCGGCAAGTTCGGCCTGGAGTTGACGCCGCTCCTGAGCAATGGCGTCGCATATCTGGCGCTTCAAGGCCAGGAGTTGTTCACGCTGCCGCAGCAGGTTTTCCCGTTCCTGGTAGAGACGAAATCGCTGGGCCAGTTCTGCCAAGCTCGGAGTGGCGAAATTGTCGGAGGTGCTGACCTCGTGCTGGCGCCAGCGATCTCGCTGTGCTCGCAGCCAGTTCCGGTCGCGGCGGAGTTCTTCGCGGTCATGCTGGAGTTGGTGTTCCAGTTGGCGGATGGCGACGGTCAACTCCGCCTGCCGACACAGCAGGCGATCCTGAGCACGGGAAAGTTGAGCAAGCAAGGATTCGGCCCGTTGAATTTCGAGCGGCAGGGATTGTTCCGCCGGCTGGCGGCCGAGCGGCCACAACGTCCGGACGTAACTGCTCACCACGCCGCCGTAATAAAGCCACAGCACCAGCACCATTCCTGAAGCCAGCCCGAGCAAGTTCCGCCACACGGTAGTTCCTCCTGGCTGTGTGTGGCCCAGGGTGTTGTGCCATATCCCAAAGGATCAATCGTCGCGATTTCGGCAAAATTAGTGGGCTGGCGTCAGCTCATCGCGGTGAGACGACCTGGCGAAGCAGGGTTCGTTAAATTCGGTGAACGAGCCATGCTTTTTGCTGATAGCAGTTACAATTCGCGTTCGATCAACTCCAGCAGTTCACGCACTCGCCAGGAATTGCCGCTCAGTCGCAAAGTGGTATTCTCGCGCAGCCAGGCGGCCACCTTGCGCACGGCCGCGATGACCGTGCTGTGGTTGCGACCGCCAAAGTAGCGGCCGATCTCGCCGTAGGGCAGGCCGGTATGTTGACGCGCCAGGTACACGGCAATCATTCGCGGATAGCTGGCGGAGCGGACTTTTTCGCGCCCACGCAACAGGCCAGGACGCAGTCCCAGAATGCGACTGACGGCACGTTCGACATCTCGCAAGCTTACCGCACTGCCTGTAGGTCGCAGCCAGCGCCGCAGGGCCGCCTGGGCCAGTTCCAGCGTCACCGGGGTTTGATGAACGACGGCGTAGTGATGGACAGCGAAGAGTGCCCCTTCCAGTTCGCGGACATTGCCACGCACGGTTTCGGCGATGTACTCGATGGCATCCGGCGGAATGGTGCAGGCAAGGCGTTGCGCCTTAGCGGTCAGTAACCGTCGCCGTAATTCCGGGTCGGGGAAATCCATGGGCCAAACTGCTCCGCCGAGCAACCGGTCGGTCAGTTCCGGTAGCCAGTTCACCAGCCGCGGATGGCGGTCACAGGTCGCCACCAACACTCGCCGCGACCGTGTCAGCGTCTCCAGGGTGTGCAGCAATTCTTCCTGAGTGGCCCGCTTGCCTTCGAGAAATTGCAGGTCGTCGAGCAATAACGCTTGCAGGGAGCGAAAGCGTCGGCGAAACTCCGCCAGCTTTCCCTGGCGTAACGCTTGCAAGAACTGATTGGTGAAATCCTCCGCTGTCAGACAGGCGACACGGCTGCTTCCAAACTCCGCCACCAGTCGTTCCGCTAAGCCTTCCAGCAAGTGCGTCTTGCCCACTCCATGTGGACCATACAGCGTCAAGGGAATGCCTAACGGTCGGCGAGCGGCGCTAAACCACGATGTATCCTGGCGCAGCGTCTGCAATAGCTGCATCACAGCCGCGTGGGCCAGGCGGTTCGACTCCCCAACCAGGAAATCATCGAGCTTGCTTGCTGCCGGCGATCCGCTGGCGCCAGCGGATGGCATATGTTTAGCCGGTTCTGCCTGACTGTAGCAATGCGGGGTTTCCGCCGGGCCGCCACTCGCTGTCGAATACTTGACCATAGCCGCCGACGAACCGGAGAGACGCCCCGACGCGTCAGGGGCAAGTGGCCAGCAAGGTTTTTCTTCGTGGGCAAGCGGGGCGAGAGGAGTCAGCTTTTCGTGCGTTTCTTTCTCGCGTTGCGCCTGGAACAGCGTCGGGTCAATGACGAAGCGGACCGGCACGGGTCGTCCGGCAGCGCTTTCCGCAGCCGACCGTACCGCCCGACCGAAGGTGGTCTGCAGCCACTCCAGCAAGAAGCGATTCGGTACGCCGACATGGAGTTGCTCGTCCTGCCAGTAGAAGCGGGTTTGCTGAGCGAACCAGAGACGATAGCGTTTTTCCCCAATGCGTTGAGCCAATTTCTGGGCAAAAGAAGCGACCCAATCCGTCAGCGTCGGCACGGGTGTCCTCCCGGTGCGTCTTCCTGTGGCCATCCGTGCAATGGGCAACAGACCGGAACCACTTCCTGGCCGGTCACCTCGACTACCTCCCGAGCGGCTGGGTGCTGGGGAAGGACGATTCTAACCGACCAGGGGTATCCTCGCCAAGAGAAAAATTCCGCCCGCGTCAGTTCTGCCCACCCTAGCTTGACCGAAGTTGCCCAACGGAGAAGTTTTGTTGTCCGCCATCAACAAAGGGATTCGGTCAAAATTTTTAGCTGCCGGGATTGCAGCTGCCACATCGGGCCGGCCTGTTTGCAGCTGGAGCCTGACCTTGTCGCCAGAACTGTGGCCGTAACCCTAAGCAAACCAGGATGTTTCGCCGCCGATTTTTCAAAAGCTATGTTCAGCTGCACAAACGCCGTACAGCGGGGCCGTCAGTCCTTGCGCTTTTCGAGAGCGTCAGTCCCAGTCTTCTCCGATCACGGGGCGCCAAATCCGGCTGAAGCTCCCGCCTGGTTACGAGCTTCGTGTCCATCTTGGTTCTGAAGTAGCAGGCTGCTGGTGGCGCGGGTGGAGATTGGCCTTGCGTGTATGCTGCATCCTGGCTACATCATGCCTGCTTGCCCAGCTGCATTTTCGGCGGCCGCACCTGGCTTATCGGACAGCCGACCGTGCACCGATATGCCCGCCAGGTAGCAAGTGGCAGCCAGCACCCCAGCAGTAGGGCTAATAACTAACGAAAACCTCGACCACGCTTTCGCTGCCCTGGCGAATGGCAAATAGCAAATAGCCGATACGGAGTTCGCATGGCTTTGCTGGAAGTGTCCGGGCTGGTCAAAACCTACGGCCGACGCCGTGTCGTCAATGGCGTAAGCTTCCATGTGGATCGCGGCGAGGTAGTCGGCTTGCTTGGCCCCAATGGCGCCGGTAAAACCACTACTTTCCGTATCACCATCGGTATGATTGTTCCGGACCAGGGGCGGATCGTCTTCGCTGGCCAGGACGTTACTCGCTGGCCTATGTACAAACGTGCCCGGCTCGGTATGGGCTATCTGTCGCAAGAATCTTCTGTATTCCGCCGACTCACTGCCGAGCAGAATATCCTAGCCATCCTCGAAGCCATGCCACCATTGCGATCGCTGGGGCGGCGCTTGACACGGGCCGAACGCTGGCAGCTGACCCTGCGCATGCTCGAACAGTTCAATCTCCTGCGGGTACGGAAAACTCGTGCCTGGTCGCTCTCCGGCGGCGAGAAACGGCGGCTGGAAATCGCTCGCTGTCTGGTTACCGAGCCTTTGCTCATCCTGCTCGATGAACCCTTCACCGGTATTGACCCGATCACCATCGCCGACATCCAAGACATTATCCGCCGACTTCGCGATCAGGGGATCGGCATCCTTCTGACCGACCACAACGTCCGCGAGGCCCTCCGAATTACTGACCGCAGTTACGTGATCGCCGATGGCGTTGTGGAGGCCCACGGCTCGCCCGAGGAGATAATTCGCAATCCGAAAGTGATTGCGAAATACCTCGGCCAAACCTTCGTGGCCTCCGGCCCGGTCAGTCACAATGCCGGCAAAAACAGCGAGGCGTATCGGAATGGTTCGGACGCCACCTCGGAACCGCCACGTGCCGCGGCCACCGCCACTTCCCCATCTTCTGACAGCGGCATCAGTCCGCCGGTTCCAGCTGACGAACCAAGACGCTCTGAGTCGGCAAAAAACTTGCCCAGCGGTTCGCCCGCTGTGGTAGCGGTGTTGCACCAGGAACGGTTGCGGCAACGCCTGGACTGGCTGAGTGACTCCCGACGGATTCAGGCGGAGACGGAATTCCGCCAGGCCGGCCACGCCGCCGTCCCCGTCTTGTTGGAGGCACTCGAACGCCGCGATCCCGAACTCCGACAACGCGCCCACGCCCTGCTGGAGCAAATCCTCGGCAGCAAAGTGCTGTTCGACCCCTTTGCTCCAGAAGTGGAGCGGCGACGGGCACTGTCGCGGCTCCGTGAACAATTTTTTCGATTAGCGGGCTGACTATGTACGAGTTCTTGCGCACCGAGCGGGGCTGGCGAATTGTCTTCGGGCCGATCCTGCCACCCACCGCGGGTCAGCGCCCGAGGTCATGGAACCGACCCGAAGGAGGCGGCGGGGGCACCAGCCAGATTGGTTTGCCACCATCCAGGTCGGGCAATGGCCCGGAAATCGCCGGACAACGAACGCTTGGTAATACCTGGACATCGAAAATCTCTGTTACCCCGGAGTGGAACCTCAATCCAGCCACACTCCGACCCGAAACCAGTTCGATCACCTCCACGCCGCATTTGAGCTGTTCGCGTCGTTCGGCAATGGGGATACCGCCAAAGACGGAAGTTTCCCGAATCCGCGACAAACCTACGAACGCATAAGGCCCGTAAAGTGCCAGGCCACGAGTGTATCCCTCGACATGAGCCACCGGTTCGACCTGACCGGTCTTGCGATCCACCCAGGAAAGCCGACCGTAGCCCGAGTCCAGCACCCACAATTGCCCCCGGTGTAAGCGTGGCGAATGGGCCATGGCTAATCCGCGCGCCAGTGTCTGGCCGCTCGGCACATCAATAATGCAACCGCTCGTCGCTTTCGTCGGTCGCCAGCCCGCAGGAGTATCCACCTCCGCCAGAGCTGTTACGTAGCGCGGCTTGCCCTCTTCCAGGCACAGCCCGTTCAAATGGCAGCGATCTTCCGCCGCCAGGCTGGAAATAAACGGCGGTTGCCAGCGGGGCACGAAGCTGTATTCCTCGCTGAGCGTGCACAAACATGAAAACAGCGTGTTCACTACCCAGAGCTCCGACCCCGACCAGGCCAGTTCGTGAACGTGAATCGGTCCGGTGTAATGGCAGGAACGCGTCAAATAACAGGCATCATACTTACCTACCGGCTCCAAGCGGCGGGCCAGGTCCGGTGCGTTTCTCAAAAACCAGATCTGTCGCCGTGTCCCCACCGCCATTCGCCTACCGTCCACCGCCACACCCATCGCTTGCTCGAAGTTAGACACCTGAAATTCCAGTTTTCCCTCACAGGTGCCGATGGCCAGCACCTTCCCCGCCTGATAGGTCGAGATCACCAGACTGATGCCGAGTTGCTGCAGCAGATATGGCAGGTTGCCGCTATACTCGAAATGCACCGGCGTAACCGCCGGCTTTTCCGCTTCGGCTGGTGGGGCGACTTCGGTCGGCTGGTCGTTTTGGCTCATGGTCGGTTTTCCTCCTAGCGCCAGAATAATTATTTCGCACCTGGTTGCCAAGCCGAAAATGTCCTATCGCACCCGCCAGCCATCATAAGAGGGGTTCCCGCGTTCACTACGCTAGGACTTTGCCGATAAGATTTTTACGGTGGTCGCTCTATCCGGGCTGCGTCTTCATTAGCCGGGAGATATTTGCCGTGAACGCCGAGCACTGGGTCGAACAAGGCCGACGCCATCACGCCGCCGGACGCTGGCGTGACGCCGAAATCTGCTACCGCCAGGCTCTGGCTATCCAGCCGCGGCATGCGGAGGCGCTGCATTTGCTGGGACTGCTGGCTCATCAAGCCGGCCACACCGCCGACGCAATCGAACTCCTCCGCCAGGCCCTGGAAATTCAGCCTCAGCACGCCGTCGCATGGAATAACCTCGCTACCATCTATCACGACTTGCAACAGCTCCGCCAGGCTCGCGATTGCCTGGAACAAGCTCTGCGTATCCAGCCCCGTTACGCCGCCGCTCATAACAATCTGGGCGAAATCTATAAGGCTCTCGGTCGCGTTCGCGAGGCCCTCGAATGTTATCGCCGCGCTCTGGAATGCGACCCGAATTTCCTCGCCGCACGCAGTAACTATCTTATGACCCTGCTCTACGATCCCGACCAGCGTGAGGATTCCTTCCTGGAAGAAGTAAAACGCTGGGGTAATTTCCCTGTACCGAAAAATATTAGTCATCTAAAACGTTGGCCAATAGGAACTAATACAAATCGCCCCTTGCGGATCGGTTATGTCTCGCCGGACTTCCGCAAACATGCAGTGATGCGGTTTTTCCTGCCGATACTAGAGCAGCATGATCCGCAACGCATACGGGTTTACCTGTATGCGCAGATTCCGGCGGCGGATGCGGTTTCGGAACGCTTACGCAAACTAGCAAGCGGTTGGCGGGTTATCTCCCTGGTCTCCGCAGTGGAAGCCGCCCGGTGCATCCGTGAAGATCAGATTGACGTTCTCGTGGACTTAGCTGGTCATACCCGCCATAACCGCCTGGATGTTTTTGCACTGCAACCCGCTCCTGTTCAATGCACATATCTAGGTTATCCCGGGCCGACCGGGATGCCGACCATCGGTTACCGATTGGGCGACGCTTATCTGTTTCCGGATAATGTACCAACCTGGCATAACGAGCAGATCATTCGCCTGGATAGCGGCTTTTTCGCCTTCGCGCCACCGGAAAACGCACCTGACATAAGCTCGCTTCCCTATTTCGACAACGGCTACATCACGTTCGGCTCGCATCATCCGCTCATTAAACTTAACCAACAAGTGCTACGCCTTTATAAGCAAGTGCTGGACGCGGTTCCGCAATCGAGACTCCTATTCTTCCGGGATCAGCTACGCGACTGGCCTTTAGAGGATTTCCAGGCTCGCCTGAAGGCGGAGGATATGCCTCTGGATCGCATCCTTTTCGAATCACCGGGTGCCGACGAAAGTGAATATCTCCGCCTATATCATCGTGTGGATGTGATATTAGATGCGTTTCCCTTTACTGGACATACCATGACCTGCGAGTCGCTATGGATGGGCGTGCCGGTGTTGACATTGTCGGGGGACCGTCCCTGGAGCCGGCTTTCCCACAGTGTGCTCGAGCGTTTAGGTCTGCGGGAATGGATTACTTACACACCAGCGGAGTTTGTTCAGCGCGCGCGAGAAGTGGCGCAGCGGCAAGAATACCTTGCGACGCTGCGTTCGCGCTTACGCTATCTGGTTTCACAACACCTTACCGATGGCAGGGCGGTTGCTCGAGCCTTAGAAGAAGCCTATCGGCAGTTGTGGGAAGACTTAGGTGCTGCACAACGACCCCGGAAATCGCCGATGGTTTGCTTCCCTGAGCGAGAACCGGCTCGCGAGCCTGGTGCGGCTCCGATGACTGGTGTCCTGTCAGCGAATGTTGCGGAACCCGATAAACCCGCCACTGCGGAATCCTGGAACGAGCGAGGTCTGGCATTGGCAGAACAGAAAAAGTTCCGCGAGGCTATCGAATGCTTCCAGCGAGCTCTGCAACTCCGACCCGACTATGGCGTGGCGGAACTGAATTTGGGTATGTGCTATAAGAACCTTGGTTACTTAGAGGAAGCGGCTCGCATTTTTCGGGAATGCGTAGATAAGTATCGCGGTGATACGGCGGCGCTGATCAATCTGGCGGCCACTTATAAGCAACTCAACCGACTGGATGATGGTCTGGCTTGTTTACGCCGGGCCTGTCAGGTCAGCCCACCGTTCAGTCCTGCCTGGCATAACTATCTCGTCTATCTCAATTACCATCCCAAAAGCACGCCGGAAGAAATCTATCGCGCCCACCTGCAATGGGGCCAGCGGGCGACTCTGCCGTTGCAACGTCGGTTTAGTAACACTACGGTCCCGGAGCGACCGCTACGGATCGGCTACGTATCGCCTGACCTGTATGAGCATCCGGTCAGCCGATTCATTGAGCCGATATTTAGACACCATAACCGACAGCAATTTGCGATTTATGTTTATGCGTCTGTCAGCCGACCAGACAAGGTAACCCGACGCTTACAGGAACTGGCGGACTACTGGCGCGACGTGGCCCGGTTACCGGCGGAGCGAATTGCCGATCAGATTCGCGCGGATCGTATTGATATTCTGGTAGATTTGACCGGCCACTATGCGGAGAATTGCCTGGCGGTGTTCGCGCAGCAACCAGCTCCGGTTCAGGTTACCTGGCTGGGTTATCCCCATACCACGGGTTTGGGCATGATACATTACCGCCTGACTGACCGGGTGCTCAACCCGCCGAATGAACCCGCATATGCCACCGAACGACTCGTTTACTTAGAGGGTGGATTCTCGTGCTTTCAGCCGCCGCAGCCGGCACCGGAGGTAACGCCACCTCCGTGTCTGCAAACCGGTGTGGTCACTTTTGGCTCACATCACGACTTGAAAAAGCTCAACGACGGAGTTTATAGTGTCTGGAGTGAAATCCTCAGACGGGTACCGAATTCCCGATTATTGTTCCTGCGCAGTTCGCACATGCCACCGATTCAGGAGCACCTGCGACGGAAGTTTCGCGCTTATGGAATCGAGCCGGAGCGAATTATCGTCCGTCAGCCTCCGTTTGGGGACTTAGTTTATCTGCCGGGATTTGCGGAGATAGATATTCTTCTGGATACCTTCCCATTCGGCGGGCATACCATGACCTGTGAGGCGCTGTGGATGGGCGTGCCTCTGATTACCTTATATGGTAAATGGCCCTGTGGCCGGCTTTCGGCCAGTGTGTTGACCAGCATTGGCGCGAGCGAGTGGATAGCCTATAACACCGGGGAGTATATAAATATCGCGTGTCGGCTGGCAGCTCAACCAGATCGCTTGGCGGATTATCGGCGGGAATTGCGACAGCGTGTCGAACGCGCGTTGTGCGATGGTGCTAAGTTCGTCCGGCAACTGGAAGACATGTATCGCCGCATGTGGCGCGAATATTGCCGAAAGCAAGGCGTCCGCATTACCGCCGATCAAGGTATAACCCCGTTCCTCCATCCGCAGCAAGTCAAGGAGCCGAGCGCGACACTTTATAACCTGGAAAGCGTTCTGGCAGAGGCAGAACGACTCCTGCAGCAGGGGCGATATGCGGAAGCGGAGGCTGAGTTTCGCCGTATCCTCAATAGTGAGCCACGCTGCGCATCGGCGTGGCGAGGTCTGGGACGGCTGGCAACTCTGGCCGGTCATTTTCCGGGTGCTGTCGAGTGCCTGGAACGGGCTATTCAATCCGCCACGGACAATCCCTTTCTTGCTGCACAATGCCATTTTGAGTTGGCGCAACTTTATCGCCGAGCGGGACGACTTGCTGAGGCGCTCGAGCACGTGCGTCAGGCTCTGGCACTAAGTCCTGGCCAGCCACCATTGCTTCGGTTACTTGGTACGCTTTGTTTTGACTTAGGGATGTCGGCCCAGGCTGCCGAAGCCTTTCACGCTTATTTGGAGCATCATCCCGAGGATGCGGAAGTCTGGAACGACCTGGGCAATGCTTATCGTCAGTTAGACCGTAATGAGGAAGCAATAACTGCCTATCGCCGAGCCCTGGAGCTGAGACCCAATCTGAGTCCGGCGCTGGCTAATATTGCCAATCTGCTGGCAGAAGAGGGCCGTACTCAAGAAGCACGCGAGCATTATCGTCGTGCTTATGCTCATCAGGGGCTCAATCGCTTGCGTTTTCTGGCGGAGACGACGCTGCCGGTTATCTATCTTTCGCTGGAGCAACTCTATGAAACACGGGCGGAACTGGAAAAAGTTATACGCCATCTGGTGGAAGAGCAGTCCTTTATAGACCCGACGCAAGAGCTGTTTCCGACACATTTCTACCTAGCCTATCAAGGAATGAACGATAAGGAGTTACATGAATGGATCGCACGTTTAGGTCAGGGGCCGCGAAAGTTACGCTTACCGGAACCGAAACCGCCACGCCTGGGTAAGAAAATTCGAGTAGGTTTTCTGTCGCGGTACTTGCAAACGCACACGATTGGGCAGTTGAACATAGGTCTTATCACTCATTTAGATCGCAGTCAGTTCGAGGTGTATGTGCTGTCGCTATCACCGCCGGATAAATATCTCGGCCAGCGCTTTCGTGAGGTGGCGGATCATTATCTCGTGCTGCCGCCGCAGCTGCCCGTGGCGCTGCAGCAACTGGCAGGGCTGGAACTAGACATCCTTTATTACCCTGATATCGGTATGGACGCGATGAGTTATACCCTGGCCTTCAGCCGATTGGCGCCAGTGCAGTGTTGCAGTTGGGGCCATCCGGTCACCACGGGGTTGCCGACGATGGATTATTTCGTTTCCAGTGCCAGTGCCGAAATCGAGGAGGCGGAGGCGCATTACACCGAGCGGTTGGTGCGCCTGAGCCGATTGAACGTGGTCTATACCCGACCGCAGATCTCCGGACCGAAGCCGGAGCGTGGGCGGTTCGGCTTGCCGGAACAAGGGCATATTTACTTATGTCCGCAGACGCTGTTCAAGTTCCATCCGGAGTTCGACACTTTGTTGGCGGAGATTTTGCGGCGTGACCCATCGGGCTGGCTGGTGTTGATCGAAGGAAAATATCAGCACTGGACGGAGTTGCTCTTGACACGGTTCGGCCGCACTATGCCGGATGTTATCAAGCGCGTCCGGTTCGTGTCCAAGTTGCCGCGGGAAGATTTCCTTCGCTTGCTTACGCTAGCGGACGTGATGGTGGACCCGGTTCATTTCGGCGGGGGGAATACCAGCTACGAAGCGCTGGCGTTCGGCGTGCCGATTATCACCTGGCCCTCGCCGTTTCTCCGTTGCCGACTCACTCTGGCGATGTATAGGCAAATGGATTTTCTGGAACTGGTCGCGTCGAACGCGGCAGAGTATGTGGAAAAAGCGGTGCGGGTCGCTTGCGATGCCGATTACCGTGAGCACCTTCGCCAAACCATCGTGGAACGTGCCGCCGTCCTTTATGACGACCGTGGGATTGTCCGCGAACTCGAGGAGCAATTCCTGCGCTGGGTTGAAGAAAGGCGGTGAGGCAAGCAGGCCGACAAAAACGGCGGAACCGTGAGTTGCGAACGGCCAGCGGAGAAAGCACGTTAGGGTGGCTGACCTACCAGCTTTGTTTGCTTTCTAAGGGGCGAAACGAACGGGTGAGAACCTCACTGAGAAGCGAGTTGCCGCCTAAAGATAAGGCATACTCGCCTTAAATTCGGCAGCCGATTTACCCTACGTCCATCAGGTTGTTTTTGCAATGGGATAATCTGCATAATTTGCGAAGTTCTGTCCCGGCTCTGCTAGCTGGCAAATGGTAACCGAAGCAAGGCTGCTTTGCTGGACGCAAGGCAAGTTCGAGTAAAAGCAAGCGACTTATAACGCCTTATGGAACCGGCACAGGATTTGCTTATGGGGAAAGTCGGGAGTCACCTGGGAGGAGCTGACTATGCGGAGTGCGATGGATTTGCAGACGACGGTGCTGGTCGCGTTGAGCGAGGATGAGCTGGAAGCGTTGCAGACGCGCCTGGAGGCATTACTGGGCCATATGGTGCGAGACCTGCGATTGCGCTGGGAACTGGACGGCCTGGTGCTAGAAGGTCGGGCACGGTGCTTTTATGCGAAACAGCTGGCACAGACGACGTTGCGCCGGCTGTGCGACCTGCCGATCCTGACCAACCGCATCGAAGTCGAATAGGGCGACTTCAGTGGCAAAAGTCGCGTACCAGGGCAGTGAATTCGGTTTCTTTCTCAAACATGGGAAGATGGCCACATCCGGCGAGAATCTCCACCCGGGCCTGGGGCAGGTGTTGCGCGAAAAGCCGGGCGTACACGGGCGGAATGAGTCGGTCTTCCGCGCCCCAGATGATCAGGACAGGGCAGCGAATGCGGTGCAAGCGTGAGGCCAGCTTCGGGTTGTAGGGTCGTGCCCAGACCAGGCGTGCCAATGTACGCAGGGCACGGTAAGCGGCAAGAAGGGTCTCCTCATTGACCTGTTTCAAGTCGCGGAGGATCAGCTGGGCGAGCGGACCATCGGCGTCGTGGAAAAGTAATCGGCGGAGTTGCTGCGTGTCCTGCACATAGCGGAACAGATCGGCATAGGGATGGTCGTCCAGCCACAGTCCCGGGGAGTCGGCAAACCAAAGCCGGCGAACACGCTCCGGCCAGCGCAGGGCGAATTCGATGGCAATCCATCCACCGAGACTGACTCCGCCCAGTTGGATTTCCCGCAGATTCAAGGCGTCGAACAGCTCGGCATAATGCAGGGCAAAATCCTCGATGGTCTCCATTTCTTCCAGGCCGGTGCTTTCCGCGAAACCAGGGTGGGCCGGGGCGAAAACGTGGAACTCTTTGGCCCAGGCATCGAGGAACGGTAACCAGGTGGTTTCGCCCAGGGCGCTGTGGAGGTAAACCAGAGGTGGCCCATCGCCGCCGTGCCACAGCTGCACCTGCCGGCCGGGGAGTTCAACCATCGTTTTCTTCCCCCGACGCGACAGCCAGACGCGGGCACCGTAAGCGAGTTGCTGGAGCTTGTCGAACATGTTTCAGCGATTAGCGTGCATCGGTGTGCCGACAATCTGCATTTGCGTCGAAAGCCAGAAAGGCTGGTCGTGGTCGCGAAACTCCAGTTCACCGAAAAGTGCACGACAGCCCGTCTTGGGTATGGCGATTCGGGCAGTAACACGGTGCAGGTTCGGTTGCAGTGACAGTTCCTCGGCTTTCCAGGTGGAACGGCGAAAGTCACGCGTGGGCGAATCGGCCACCCAGAGTCGTGCCGCTACCGGGATCGCAGCTGCCAGCGCCTGCTCGTGGTTCGGCGGAGCTTCCCAAGCAATTTCCAGCGAAGCATATTCGGCGTCAGCGGAGTGGTTCCAGGTAATTCTGGGCATGGCCTGACCGGAAGCCTGACGCCGTGCGAACACACTCAACGTGTTGACTGTTCGACGGAATTGAGCTGTAGGGTCTGCCACCTGTCGCTCTCGCAGATCATGTCCGGCATTGGGCACGTAGAGCACCCACTTGTCGCCAGGCAGACCGTCCCAGTACAGGTTCAGAGCATCCGTTGCCCAGTACGGATCGTTGCTACCCAGGATAATCAGCTTCGGCAGCTTCAGCTTCTCGCGATAGACGTAAGGGTCAACCATGCTCCAGAGCTTCTTGGCCCGCTCGGTCTGGGGCATAGGAATCAACCCGGCACGGATGTAGTCATTGAGCATTTCGCTGTAGCCGCCGAGGCTCTTCACCTGCCAGGCGAGCTGTTCGGGCATGTTGAGCACGTCAATGACCATAGGAGCGATGGCCTGCACTCGCGGATCGCCCAGACTTGCCGTCAACCACGTTGTCCAGCCTCGCTTCGACCCTCCGGTCACGAGAAAATGCCTTACCTCGACTTTCCATTCTTGCCGCGCGAATGCCTGCAGGGTGTCCATAGCCCGCACCACGCTCTTGACCATGGGAAACAGCAACGGCCAGTTCTCATCGCCGCTTTGCAGGTAGCGAACGAAGGTTTCCGCAATCAGAGCATCCTCACGTTTGCCGTCGAGCAATGGCTGATTGGGGATATCATGGAGGAAAGCGACTGGCAGCTGAGCACGTCGCGAAAGCTCCAGCCCTAGTACAATCCAGACCGGATTGGGCTTGCCGCCGGTTACCCAAATCAACACGGTTGGTTTCGGCGGCACGTCTTTGGCCAGGTAAACCTGCAGCGTGTGCTCCCAGACTATATTCTGCCACTTTTGCGATACCAGATGCAGGGTATAAACTGTCCCGGTTTCGCTGGTGGTGTGATTGACAGCTTTCCAGGCGAACTCTGGATCCGGCTTGCGAACGTAGCTGGCCAGGTCCGCCGACGCTGGAACTGCCGACCACCAGATCAAGGCGCTAGCCGCCACTATGCCCCAGCATCGCCCGAGCATGGCTGACTCCTGTTGATAAGAATGTGCCGCAGGGGGGTGTCAAACACCGTGGTTAGCATGGAATTTATGCTCAAACACGCGCTGCGCGGAAGCAGATTTTAGCCCCGTGCTGCACAGCCCGCCTGGTTGATATTACCCTACAGGGAACCGATCGGTTTTGCCAGCAGATACGGCAAGTCGCTTTCTTTGCTCTCTGGAAACCGTATGGCGCTCGCGGTGGGTCGGACTCAGCTGCTGAGCACCTTCTCGAAAATAACGAGGTTATCGCCACGATCGGGGTCCCAGCGGATGCCGACGATGTCGTATTCCTTGGCGATGGCCAGATGGAGCATGGCCCGGTGCTGGTTGTGGCATTCCATGCGCACGGACTCGTAACCCTGTTGACGAGCAAACTCATGCACCGTCTCCATCAGGCGCGAACCGATGCCCAGCCCGCGATATTCCGGCAGCACGCCGTAGAACCACGAGAAGAAGACGGTCGGCTTCAATTCAAAGCCGAGGAAAAATCCCACGGGTTCGCGGCGGATTCGCGCGATCAGGCGGAGAATGTTCCAACGACCGCGAAACCGTCTTTCAAACGATTGCAGGTCGCGTTGGGGCCGAAATATGCGATTATACAACTCCACAATCACCGGCATCTCCTGCGGACTGACGATGTCTATTTCCGCATGGGTCATGGCTCAGCTCTCGCTTCACTGCCCTGGGAACCAGACGTCCCCCACGACTGGAATCCCCAATGATGATACGTCCCGCTTTCGATTCCGACAATGCGAACCGATCGGAGGCGACGTAGGCCCTGGTGGAACTTGTCGCGGCCTGTGGCTCCGGAGTCATACAAGGTCGCGACGCCGGCTGACTCTGCCCAATTGCCGCGAGGTTCCTGGCACGCTGCCGCATTGACAACCGACTCCGACACACCGAGAGATTCGTTTGCACTTCCGGTCGGACGGTTGCCTGTGACCCTGTCGCGGGGTTTCGTAGCGCCTGGCTCTAACAAAAAAGTTTGCAACCGTCGCTAGATCAGCGACGCATGGCCAAGTGTGAAGCTGAGTTACTTGCGGAACAGGCCGGCCAGGAGTTCGTAAATCTGACCGCCCATCATACCGGGTTCGTGGTAATAAAGGGTGCTTCGTAGCAGTTCAAAGAGCAAGAATCCGGCAAAGATCAGCACGAGAGTAGTCGGGACATGTAGCAGAGCCCACAAACCCCAGTCGGCCGGGGCCACTTCCACGTAGCGCACCGCCGGTGCCGCTTCTTCGGCGAGGGCGACCTCTCCGACCTCTTCCTCGACCACCAGCTGACTGGAACCCGGCTCCTCGAAGGCAGAATCCGCGTCCACCAACAGATCACTCACTTCTTCCAGTTCGCCGGCGCCTTCGACGAGCACAGTCTGTTCGTCAACTCCAGCTTCTTCGTCAATGACAACCTCGGTCGGGCGACCGGATTCGCCTTCGCCAGCCGTCTCCTCTTCTTCAACGAGCTGTAAATCGTAGTCGGAAGTTTCTTCCAATTCGGTGTCCGATTCCTGCACGGATTTCGCAGCAGCGCTTCCTTTCTTGGCTGGTCCACCGAGTAGTTCCGTGTCCGCTTCCGAATCGCCTTCCTCTTCGCGAATGGTCAATTCAAATTCGCTACTGGAGTCGGGCGTGCGTTTGGCCGACTCCGGGCGGGGTGTTACTTCCGTGGATTCTTCATCCAGCGACAGTTCGAACGAAAGTTCTTCCGTTTGTGCGGTCTCAGTCTCGCCGGAATCCAGCGCCAGGGATTGATTGCTGGAACTGTCTGCCGCCGGGCTTTTGGTCACGTCCTCTTCTTCTTTCAAGCGGAAAGTTGCCGAGCCGGACGCATCTTCGCTAGCCAGTTCGGTTTCCTCATCGGGTAAGCGGAGTTCAAATTCGCTGCCCTGGCCCTCGAATTCCGTGCGATCCTCCTGCAAGGCCTCGACTGCGGCTTGTTCTTCGCTGGAATCGGAGACAGTTCTTTTGGCCTGTTCAGCTTTTTGCAGTTCGGCATCGAGGTCGAGTTCCAGCTGCAAGGTGGATTCCGAACCTTCCGGGGAATGCTGATCGGCCTGAACACTGCTGTCCGGTTTGGCGTCGGATCGGCGATCGGGTTCGAGGCGGACCAGACTGTCGCGCCGACCTGGAGCTTGTTGCACAACTTCCGGCGGGGCTTCTACATCAACCAGCCGCACATCGCTGTCGCTTTCCACTTCCAGCCGCGACAGGCGCGGCGGTTGGCTTTCGGCAGCCGGTGCGGCGGGTTCCAAACGCACCTGGCTTTCGGGTTTCTGGCGGTCACTACTCGGTTTGGAAGGCGGCTTGGATTCATCCAGCGGGAGCACCTGCAGGTTGATGTCACTGCCTTCGGGCACCAGCCGGACATCGCTATCGGAGCCGGGAGCTTTCGGTCCCTGGGCAAACAGGCTGGCCAAGTCTACGCTCACGCCGCTAGTTGGTTCGGAAGCAATGTCGAAAGGAAAAACATCGGGTCCGGCGAGCATAGTGGGTCGGCTTTCGGTCGCCTTCGGGGCCGGGGGACGCGGCGACTGGGCGGGTTTAGGCGTACGGGGACCGTCACCGGCTGCGGGAGCGGCCGGTTTAGGCGTTTTCGGGCCGGCTGTCTCCAGTTCCGAGGAACTCGACAGACCCAGTCGCCGGGCCAAATCGTCCACTTCACTGGCTCGGAACCGCCAGGTACCCCGGTCCATGAACGCTCGCACTTCTCCGCGCTGAGCCATTTGCCGGAGTTGTTGTGGGCTAACGTTCAGCTTCGCCGCCGCTTCTTCCAGCGTGTAAAACGTTTCGGGCATTTTTCGTCCCCCCGCTGCAGGCCGACATCGCCATCATCCCAGGCCAATCGCAAAGCACTCCGCCTGGTCGTCGTAGTTATTGTAACTGCGGCCGGCGCACTTGCAAGTGGCCAGGCACAGATGGGCGCCGATAAAACTTATGGCAACTCAGCAGAGTTTAGCGAATCCGCCTGCTTTAGCGATTGGGCTCGGCTACCAGTGCATGCGTCCGTCGTGAATCGCGAGGCGAGGCCCGTCTCAGCCGACCAATTCCCGCACCGGTTTTCCCGTGGGAACCAGTTCGATCGGCCGGCCATCGTAGGAACGGTACCAGCGATCCAGGGGCACACCTAGGGCATAGTAAATGGTCGCTGCCAGGTCCTGGGGCGTAACCGGGCTGTCCACAATGTACTCACCTAGGGCGTTCGTGCGACCGACAATCACTCCCGTCTTCACCCCGCCACCACCTATGCATACCACCGAAGCCGTTCCCCAATGGTCGCGCCCGGCGGAAGAATTAATCTTCGGCGTGCGACCGAAGTCGCCCATCCAGATGACCAGTGTGCTTTCCAGCAATCCGCGGGCTTTCAAATCCCGCAGCAGCGCCGAATAACCCTGGTCAATCCGCGGCAGCAATCGTTCTTTTAGGCTGCGGAAGTTGTTCTGATGCGTGTCCCAGCCACCATCGGTGACGGTAACGAAATGCACTCCGGCTTCAATGAGCCGACGGGCCAGCAAGCACGATTGCCCGAAGGTATTTCGCCCATATTCATCGCGGAGTTTGTCTGGCTCTTGGCTCAAATCAAACGCTATTTTGGCAGCCGGCGATGTTATCAGGCTGAACGCCTTTTCCCAGAAGGCGTCCCGAGTCTGCACCACACTAGACGACTCCTCCTGCACCTGGCGCTGGAATCGTTCCAGCGTTTGCAACATCCGCTGTCGCCGCGTCAATCGCTGTTCATCCAGACCAGGCGGCGGGGTTAAATCCCGGACACGGAAATTCGGCGAGTTGGGATCGTCCAGCACCTCGAATGGGTTGTACTGGTCGCCGAGAAATCCCGCAATCCCACCTCCAAAACGCCGATCCACGTACCGATTCAGTTGCACAAACGGGAACATCCCGTTCTTGTAACCGCGTTCCTTGGCGATCACCGAGCCGTAGCACGGATACGTCAGCGCCGGGTTAAACCGATGCCCGGACATCATCAGGTGGTCCGCTACGCCGTGGCTGGAATTCTGCGGGTCACAGCTGCGAATGACGCTGAACTTGTCCAGTTCCTTGGCAAGCTTCGGCAGGTGCTCGCAGAACTTCACCCCAGGAATTTTCGTGTCAATCACGCCGAATTCGCCGCGAATCTCCGGCGGAGCTTCCGGTTTGGGATCAAACGTGTCAATGTGACTGGGGCCGCCCTGCATCCACATGAGGATACAGCTGACCGTCTTGCGATCTTGCCCCGCTTCCGCCTGGACACGCAGCCATTCCGGCAGCGTCAGCGCGAAGGCCGATAGTCCCCCTATCTCCAGAAACTGGCGACGGTTCAGCAGTTCGCAGTCCCACGTAGTTCCGACAGGCAACTTCAGCATGGTGGGTCTCCTTCTGGCAGGATTGCACGGTGGGTAAAGTCAGGCAGGCTCATTGTAGTTATCGTAACCGCCTATGCCAGCGTCAAGCGAAAAAATTTCCCGACGGCAAATCCCCCAACCGCGACTTCACGTCACAGTCTGCGCCTCGGTGACCTGATGTCGTCCCCGCAGAAGACGGCCAGCCGGTGCCAGGCCACCTGACAGCGACTCACCCTAAACCAGCACTCCTGAATACAGGCCAACGTTGTCCAAACTGGGAATCTCGCCGTTTCGCTCCAGGGCAATTGCTTCCGCACGCACCGCCTGGAACGCTTCCTGCAAGGTCCGCAACACTTCTACCGCACCGGATAAGGATTCCAGGCGTTTCTGTTCGAGCACGTGCATCACAAATTCGTACAGCCGCAAACACAACCGCCCCGTCTCACCCACCTGCGGATTCACCCCGCTGAGTAACGCTCCCACCAGCAATCGCCCTCGTTGCCACAGTCGCTCCGTTTCCTTCTCGGCGGTGGTTAACTTACCTGTCCGCGTGAGTTGCTGCAGGCTTTCCAGGACACGCAGCGTTTCTTCCAACAAAGCCAGCAGCATATCAATCCGCGTCCATTGAAAAAGGGCCTGCTGTGCCCATTGATAGCTGACCATGGTCGGCTCCTGTACCGCTGTCAGCGCCGGTTGAATGGCGTGCTGGCGTTGCTCAGCGTTTGAAACTGCATCGTCAGCATGTCGCCGATACTGCGCAGTTGCGCCACCATATTCTCCAGCGCCTGAAATTGCTTTTGCAGCGATTGCCGTTGTTCCTCAATCAATTGATTCAGGCGATCTATGTTGTCTTGCAACCGCTGCGCCTCATTATCCAACGCCTCCTTGCCGCTCGCCAGTGTTCCCGTGGTCGGCTCCAGCACCTGCGTTATATAGCGGTCGAGCCGCGCTGCTACTCCGCGGCTTAATGTCAGTTCCCCTTCCGCTCCGGATACCAACTGCGAGGCACTAAGCGTGACCCGTATCTGTAAACCTGAAGTATAGCGATTATTATCATCTCCTATCAGAATCTGGCCGGAACCATGCCCTGACTCTGCCTGGCCTCGGATAATAAACACTCCGGCTACATCCTGGCCCGTAGCCTGTTGCCCCGGACTGAACCCCAGCGCTGGCAGGGCAGAGCCACCCGTCATCTGAATCTCAGATCGCGACCCATAGCTCTGCGAGCGTATCCGCAACCGATCCCCTTCTATGATTACGGAGACCAGCCGCCCATCCTGTTGTGCAGCCGCATTGATGCGGTTTTGCAGCTCCTGCGCCAGTGCTGACCGCGTATAGCTTCCCGCCGCGAGAACAATATCGTATAACTTACCGTCCACGACGACGCTAAGCTGATTATTCGTGCTGTTTATCACCGTGCTGGCAGCCAATGAGTTATTCGCTAACAGCGAGGCTTGTTCCGCCGCCCTTGTTATGTCCACCTGGATAGGCACGCCACTGCTATCCGTCTGGTTACTACCTACTAAAAATTGGATGCCGCCATTGGTGGATTGCCCGGTAAACGCAAATAACCGCTTGACATCTTCCAGCGTTACACCGGCCACTTGGCCCTGAAGGACCGCATCTAAGCGGTTACTATCTAGTGTTAGCGTCCCCTGGTCGGTGAGCGTAATGCCTAGGGCACTGAGACGATTTAACCGGTTCGGCAGTCCCGGAATGATGTCGGATACCAACCGACGTAAATCATCCTGAATCTGAATGGCCGTGCGATTCCCAAACAGCGGCCCGCCCTTTTGCATCTTAGCATCATACACCGTTTGTTGATTCAGGTAAGTCATCAGGTCGTTATACTTCTGCACGAACTGGGTAATCGCGTCGCGTACCTTCTGCGTATCGTTGGCGACTGTGAGTTGCACCGTACGATTGGCGTCGGCACCCTGCACGGTAATGCTTAGGCCGGCAAACAGGTTGCTAAAAGTGTTGCTGTCGGACTCCACCGTGAGAGCTCCGGCACCGGAACCAATGCGGACGGCAGCGCTGCTCGGGGCTTGAATTTGCGGAGCGAAAACATCTATCGTGAATTGGTCGCCGTTATTTAATGTCCCGGCCGAGAACTTCACCTGCACGCCCTCCGCCAGGGATTTATAAACATCTATATCCCCCGGATTGAGGATAATGTCGCCGCTATTAGCGCCCGCACTGTCCTGGTAATGAAGCGTGATGGTGGCCGATCCAACGGTTCCTCCGCTGACCACCGTCACCGTATAAGTTTTGGAGGCCGAGCCCGTATAAGTTCCAGCACCACGATTGCTGGTCGCTAGCGACGAACCTGTATTCGTCGCTGCTGCAACCGCACTGCCAATATAGGTAGCGTCGAAGACCGGTTTTGTCGCCGATGACGTATCATTGCCCAGATTATTGGTAATGCGAATAGTGTTAGCGGTGCCACCTGTGTTCGCGGTGAGGACTAAACGGTAGGGCTGGGTAGTGGCAGGCGAGCCGTCGTGGATAATCGTAGCCGTTACCCCAGCATTTGCGGCGTTAATCGCATTGGCCAGTCCCTGCAGGGTGTTATTGGTATTGTCAATGGTGATGGTAACCGGGCTGGCGTTGCCTACCTGAATTTGCAAGGAGCCCGTAGTAATAGTGCTGTCGGGAGAATCAAAGCCCTGGCTGGCGATTTGATGAGGACGTGCCACGCTCAGGACCTGCAAAGAGTAAACTCCTGGGGCCGCCTTCGACGATGCCGTAGCGCTGACTAAGTCAGGAAAGTTGACTTGTACTTGCCTAGAGTCAAACACAGTGTTTTGCGAGCGTGCCAGTGCGAACAAGCTGTCCTGAAGTGCCTGTAACCTGTTAGCGACTTCCGTCAGCGCGTTTTCCCGCAATGTTACCTGATCCTTGCGGGCCGACAGCGTTTGAACCCGCTGCTTCTGAATTTCCAGTAAACCCTCTAGTATCTTGTCGGTATCCAGTCCGGTGATTAGTCCGGTAAAATTAATATTAGCCATGGCGGCTTCCTATTGCCGAGAGTATTTAGTTCCGTTCTCCGCGCAACCGATGGCAGGTAAGGCAAAGGAGTGGAGGCTCTCTGCCTCCACTCCCAGGTTGAGCCGTTCGGCGCTCACTGGCTTGGTTGGATATCGGCCAGGACTTAGATATGTCTGCCGAAGGTACCCGGACTTACCGTTGCAACAGGGAGAGGACCAGTTGCGGCACCTGGTTCGCGTTAGCCAGCACGCTGATACCGGTCTGCAGTAGGATTTGCTGTTTGGTGAAGTTAGCTATTTCCTGAGCATAGTCGGTATCGCGGATTGTAGATTCAGCCGCCACCGTGTTTTCCAGGGTTGCCCGCAGGTTATTAGCAGTGGCTTCGAGTGTATTCTGCTGGAATGCACCTAAGGTACCGCGGAGGTTGGTAACATCATCAATCGCCTGATCGATGACCTTGATGGCATCGTTAGCTCCGCTGGTAGTCTGAACATTAATCTGGCTGAGGTTGCTGAACTGGACGCCAGCGACGTTGAGGCCGAGGGCAGAAGTTGCCATATTATCAATCGCGACCTTAGCGGTCTGCCCGGCATTCGGACCGATCTGGAATTGCAGGGAGTTGTCCACCACGGTCACTGTTCCTACCGAGCCGCTAAAACTATTGCCGACCAGGTTAGTGGCGGCAGTGTCGGTCTTGACGGCAACACTAAGTCCCTTAGCACCGCCCGAGATGGCGGTCAGAACGTTGCCGACGCCCGTCGCCGTTTGCCCGCCGATTGTACCAGCAATATCTACACCGGTATCGGTCTGAATCGAGGTGGTAAACCCGGCACCGGTGCCGGTGGAAACCACACTAAGTTTAGCGGCTGAGCCGAATTGCAGAGTGCGCAAAACGATCTTGCTGTTCGTAGAGTCGTCCACCGCCTCCACGCCGGTTTGATTCTTGTACTGATTGATGCGTGCGATAATGGCAGCGCGATCCATACCGGCAGTGAGAGTAATGTTGACGCCGTTGATCGTAAGGGTCTCGTCGGCGCTCAGGGTACCCGTGACTGCTGCGGAAGTAAGATTTGCGCGCTCGGCGGCAGTAGTAACGTTGACGGTATAGGTACCCGCTTGTGTATCGCTAGTGCCACGCAGGAACGTCATCTTGTTGACATCGCTCACCGATCCAGAAATGCCAGCGCTGCCGTCGAGCAGCTTTTTGGTGCCAAACTGTGTATTAGCAGCGATACGGTCAATAGTGGCAAGAATGTTACGGATTTCGGCCTGGTTGGCAGCAAGGGCATCGGAATCGTTGACACCGGCGTTGGCGGAATCGAGAGCGAGGCTGCGAGCCTTGAGCAGCAGGCGGTTGATTTCGTCGAGCGCGCCTTCAGCGGTCTGTACCAGCGATACGCCTTTGCTGGCATTATCAATCGCGGTTTGCAAGCCGGCGATTTGTGCCCGTTGCTGTTCGCTAATGACGAGTGCGGCCGGGCCATCGGCACCGCGGTTGATCTTCAGCCCGGAAGACAGTCGCTCCAACGAGCGCTGCAGGGCCGATGAGGTGCGCTGCAGGTTGTTCTGACCAGTCAGCGACGCGACGTTGTTGGTGATGACCAGAGCCATAGCTGCATCTCCTCCCGTGGTTGCGCTGGTTACCTGATGGTTGCACTCCCTAATGGCGTTATCGGGGATTTAGTCGAAAATTTGCTTAGACCTTGCTTGCCGTGGATAGGAAGCTTAGACGGGGAGTATGGGTTAGAGGGGATTTAGCGACTAAGGGTGTTGGTTTGACTCAGAGGCAGTCCGGCGAGCCAATCTAAGTCATCGGCCAATTGCTCGGCTGCGGACTGGATAGCGCTGGGGGAATCATAAAAACCTTCGCTGAGGCGCTGGCGAATATCATTAATCAAGTCGGGGCGTTCCGGCGGAACATTAGCCAGTTGAGCGAGCCAACTTGCCAGATCGGTCAATTGCACCGACTCAACTTCACCAGCCGACTGGTCCGTCCGAACAGTCGGAGAGGACTCGCTCGTTCGGCTAGCCGAACGAATGTCCCGGACACGTGCGCTGTGGTTGGGTTCGATCCGCATTTCGGCATTGCCCCGTTACTTTCCCTGCAACCTGCATTATCGAACGTGCACAAGAAAAATTGCTTTCAGTGCTGGAGATAACTTTCATCCACGGCATAGTTGGCAAATTGAATGGTGTAGTGTTCCTCAAACCACCGACGGATATCGGGCAGGGTCGTCGGATCATAGTCGGGAGCGTTGAAAAGTGTCCGGCCGAAAACCTCGGCACGGATTTCGCCGTCTTCCACGATGAGCTGTCCACTTTTGAACACGTATCGAGGATGGGCGAACATTTCTGCAATGTTAGGCTGGGGCTGATAGAGGGTAATATCGGCGTCGGCTCCCGGTCCAAGGTGGCCTTTGTTTTTCAGGCCGAGAATACGGGCGGGAGCTGCCCGGCTGATGATCGCGATTTCGGAAAGCGAATATTCGCGGTCGAGTTCGGCCAGGCGGCAACGCTCACGCACCCGCGCGGGTAAGCGGTTGAGCATCTCCCGACGATAACCAGCATCCATAAGCAAGTAGGTGATCCGCGGGTACGCTAGAAAAGATGCTCCGTTGGGATGGTCGGTGCTCAGACAAATTCGCCAGGGGTCTTGCGCGAGCAGGAACCACTCCAATCCGATGGCCCATTGCAGGGCGTGCACCAGACTTTTTTCGCGATAAGTAATCGGGACTATGCCGCAGCCGGTTTCCATTTCGGTATCGGCGTTGAACCATTTGCGACCGGTGACGCGATAAAGGTAGTAACCCAGCGGGCCGTCTCCGGTCATCGAAGTGGTTTCGCCGAACATCACCTGGCCGACGTCCACGGTGAGATTGGGATGGCTGTTGAAGTAGTCAATCAACTGCGGTGCCTCGGAGCAGAAGGTGCGCTGATCGTCGGGATCGCCGCCGTAGCTGTGAAACTGAATGTGCGTGAGATGGGCCCGGCGACCTTCGAGACAACGCATGGTCTCCAGGGTGGTCGCCCAGTTGCCGGGCAAACCGAGGTTGTTGCAATGGATATGCACTGAGTGCGGCAACTGTAAGTCCATAGCGACTTGGGCGAGGTTCTGGATGATCTGACGGGGAGTAACGCCAAAGGCGGGGACGGGATCGTCGAGGTTGGTGGCATTGCCGCCGGGTTGTTCTTTCCAGATTTCGACCCCGCCGGGATTGACGAGTTTGATCGCATACGCTTTTGCCGCGCCCAGAAGCCAGGCGGCGAAGTCGCGCAACTGCTGGTAATTTCCGGCAGCGATCTGCCTCAATACGTAATGGTTGTTGCCCATCAGGACGTAGAAGCCCTTATCCACGATGGGGGTGTCGGCCAGTTCCTCGTGCGCATGACGAGCACTCAGGGGCGGGACAGCGGCGTCGAAAACCGTGGTATAGCCCATGCCGGCGTAAAGGTAGCCGGTAGCAAAAGTGCTGGGGACACTGCCGCCGACTCCCGAACGGGTAAAACGCGTGCGGCGAACGGGCGGAGCGAGGCGGTGATCTTCGGGGCGCATTTTCCGTGCGGCGTTGACCTTAGGTCCGGCGATATGCGCATGGATATCCACGCCGCCTGGCATGACGATCAAACCAGTAGCATCGAACGTGCGATCGGGGCGAAGCTGTGGATCGGTCGGCGGGGCGATGATCTTGGCGTCCTGAATCCACAGGTCGCGGATTTCGCCGTGGATGCCGTTGGCCGGGTCGTACACCGTTCCGTTAGCGATGCGAATCAGAGACATGGCGAATCAGCGTTGGTGGAATCGCTGGGTAGTCGAGCGAATGGCGAATGGTAAGCAATCAGCGCTCGCGGAACCGTTGTTCGGTCCAGGGGTCGCCCCGCATGTGATAGCCGCCATTTTCCCAGCTCTCCCAAAAGCCGGGCCGATCTTCAGCGAGCAATTCGATGCCGCGTGCCCACTTGGCGCTCTTCCAGGCATACAGTCGCGGCACGACCAGTCGCAGCGGGTAGCCGTGGTCAGGGGTCAGTAGTTCGCCGTTGTGTTTCCACGCGAACAAGCAGTCCTCGCCGAGGAAATCTTCGAGCGGGAGATTGGTGGTGAATCCGTGCTCACAGTGCACCAGAACGTAACGGGCCTGCGGCAAAACACGGACCTGTTCCAGCACCGTGCGTGTGCTGACACCTTCCCAGAGGTTGCCCAGTTTGCTCCAACGGGTAACGCAATGCATGTCGCCAAGGACACGGACACGGGGCAGGCGAAGAAACTCCTCGTAAGTGCACTCCCACGGCTGTTCGACCAGTCCAAAGATGCGGAACCGCCACTGTCTCGGGTCGAATTCGGGAACCGAGCCGGCATGCAACACTGGCCATTTGCGAGTCACGACCTGCCGTGGTGGCAACCGCTGTGAGCGATAAACATCAGGACTGATGACGAGCGGGACGCCGTCCTGCGGCAACGCTTGTTGCAGTTGGGCCAGCTCTTGCTCCCGTTCGGCACTGGAGTGAGTCGAGTTCGGCGCGTTCATGGGCTTGGCTCCGAAGCGGTCAGCAGTTTTTCCACCAGGGGGCGCACTTCATCATATCCGGCGTGAAAGCGTTTAATGACGCGGCTATCGCGTCCAAACACCACCACCAGCGGTGGCCCGGCGATGTCGAGCTTTTTCGACCACACCTCTTCCGGCTCATCGAGGACGAAGTTCGGGAAATTGGCACCGACCTTTTCGAGAAAGGCTCGCACTTGTTGCATGGTTTCGCCGTCCCGCGGATTGTCGAGGCTGACCGAAATGGCGACGAGTCCTTTGCTGGCCAGTTCACGATGCATCTGAACCAGATGCGGGAATTCCTCTTTGCAGCTGGTTCAGTAGTTGGCCCAGAAGTCAACAACGACGATCCGGCCGCGGTGGGCTTGAATCGCCTGGACAAGCTCGGGAAACTTCACGACCTTGGGCGAAGCGACGGGCTTATCTTCAGCCACCAATGCTGCGGTCAGCATCACGCTCAGGCACAGCCATTTGTGGCGACTCATGGCGTCTCCTTTGATCAAAATTTGGACTTTTGCAATGGGCGGTTTTGTGGTAGGAAACCGGCTTGATGAGAGCGGGAGCATAACCCGCCGTCTGCGCAGATGGCAGGACGGTATCGGTGTCCAAGGCATTCGAGGATCATCTTATGGCCCAGGGCCAACGGAAAAAGTGCCTGCTAATTACCGGTGCTACCGGATCGCTGGGAAGCGAACTGCTGGCGCGCTATTACTCGGAGTATCGCATCTTCGCGCACGGTCGCAATGCCGACAAGTTGTTGCGGCTGAAGATGCATTATCCGCGGATTGAGGCGGTGCTGGGCGATCTTCGGGCACCGGGTATCCGCGACGCGGTGCGCCAGGCGGACGTTGTCATTCACACCGCCGCCCAGAAGTACGTCAACCTAGCCGAACGCCATTGCTTTTACACTGTGGATACCAACGTCAATTGCACCTTTGAATTGGCTGACCTAGCAGCACGGCACGGAGTAGAGCGGTTTATTTTTATCAGCACGGACAAAAGCAGTTTTCCGACGAACGTCTATGGGATCACGAAATACCTGGCGGAGCGACTGATCCTAGAGCTGGCCGAGGTTTATCCCCAGACCAACTTCATCATCTGCCGATTCGGCAACATCTTCGGTTCCAATGGGAGTGTGGTGCAACTGTGGCTGGACGCGACACGACGGCAGTATCCGATTCAGGTCACCGATCCGGACATGACCCGTTTCATGTTCAGCCTGGAAGATGCGACGGAGACGGTGCATTTTGCGCTGACGCAGGGGCGCAGCGGCGACATCATTATCCCCAAGATGAAAAGCGTTTGCCTGCGTGATCTGATGCAACTGTTCGATGGTGCGCAGATCGAAGTTATCGGTCGTCGGCCCGGCGAGAAAGTGCATGAGACTCTGTATGTCCAGGGCGAAGTTAATACCGGTTACGAGACGGAAAAGTACTACGTGCTCAATGCCCGCGATGAACGCCAGTTGAATCTGCGTGACCTGAATTCGGCGGAATGCGAGCGTGTTCCGGTGCCGACATTGCGGTTGTGGCTGGAACGCGTGCAACGTCGCGCCGCCTGATGAATTGCCCCGCGGACCACGGCGGGCTAACGCCCGTCGCTCCTGTTCTCCCTAGCTCTGTCTCGGAAAAAAACGCTAATTTTTGCGGGAGAGCCAGACGCTGACCGGGGTTTGCAGAGGTGGAATGGCTTCGGTGTTGGCTTCAAAGAGCAGGCCTTCGACTTCTTTGTCGGTACTCTGAATGGGCAGGTCAAGCAAGGCCACTGGGAAGTTCGAGACGCAGATGACGCGACCGAGATTAGCGCCAAAATAAGCGGCCTTGCCGGTCCCCTCGACGTCGAGAAGTCGGCTGCCGGCGAAGACCCAGTCGTGCTGGAGGATTTGTTTTTTATCCACGTCGCGGACCCAGCGTTGTGCCGGGACGACGATCAAGTCGCCGACGGCGTTGCGATAAGCGCACTGGACAGCGATGCGGTCTCCTTGCGGGGGAACGAAAACCCGTCGGCCATTCTCTTCGCGGTAGTCGGCAGGTTTGCCAGGCTTGGCGCCAATGGCCAAGAGTGCGACATGCAGATGGAGAGCGTCTATGTCGGCGGCCAGCACCGACTCGTGATTCTTTCCAGCCGCCTGTGTCGTTAACAGGTGTTCCAGGTAACCTCGCCGTAAAACCACCATAGCCGTCACTGAAACCTGCTTGTCGGCACCGGGGCGAACCACGATGGCACGCTGAACCGCCAGCGGCGTTACCGAACCAGGAAACGGCGCGAGTGCCGCAGCGTGTAAAGCGCCGGCAGCAAGTTCCCGCAGGGCGACTTCCGGCGACTGACGGATTTGCACAAACACATTCGGGCCGACCGCTACGTGCGTGGAAAAGAACAACTCGCCTTCGTAGCCGCGATAGCGTGGAGGCTGGCGATGTGGCTGGGCAGAAGCATTTGCCGATGCGCCGCTATTACCGTGTGTCGGAGTCTGCTGGCCACGACTGTTATCCTGACACCCGGCCAGGGCGATGCAGGCCAGCAACACAGACGTCGCGGCAATCCAACTAAATGCCCTGCTGCCCGGCATGTTGTTGCTCCTTGCATCAGGCGGAATTGGTGGCGGTGCAATGGGGGTGAGGCCGGCGGGCAAGAGTGCAGCCAGTTCCGCACAGGTTTCCCCCGAAATCATTAGATGCATTGCACGCTTTTGGGACAAGCCGAGCCGCGCTGAGCCATGCCGATCGCACCAGCAAAATAGGCCGGGCTGGTCGCTAAAATGGCAGCAGGAGGTGGGCTGTGTGGCGTGGTGGGCTACGCTTACTGCTGCGAAATCCCGGGGCAGTTGGCGCCATCGTGGCCGGTATGGTGTTGCTTCTGCTATTGACCTGGTGGCTGCTTTGCCAGCAGGAAGCGGGGTTGATACCGCCGTCGCTTTGGCGGGAAGACCGGGAGATCGCCTGTTTGATGCCAGCTACGAATTGGCCGAACTGGGATCGATTCCTCGAGGCGGTTCGTCTGCTGGTCGAAGAGCGGCGAGGCGAATTGTGCTGGGCGAGCGATCCCAGTCTGGCACGTGGGTATCGCGACATTCCGGCATTGGCGTTGTCGCGGCGAAGTGGCGGCGGACGATTGTGGTTCCGCTGGTACAAATTGACCAGCGACTATTCGGCGGAATACTGGCTGGCCGGCCTGCTGCGTCGCCAACCCAGGCCGCTCGCCATTTTGGGCGGCAACACCAGCGACCGTGCCCTGGAATTAGCGCGGCTGCTTCGCCAATATCACCAGAACCTGGCCGAAACTCCCGCGCTGCTGCTGACCACGGCTACCGCCGACGAAGTGGAAATCTCCCCGGGGGCCGGGCTGAGTGATCTCATGCAAGTTTATCCCGACCGCAGTTTTCGCTTCTGTTTTACCAACCGGCAGATGGCGGAGGCACTGGTGGATTTTCTTACCCACCGGCCGGAATGGCTGCCTCCGGACCACATCTGGGATGCGGTGACTTGGCGCGACGACCCCTATTCGGAAGATTTCACCAACCGCATCAGTGACGCGTTGTTGGAACGCCAGCTGGGTCAGCTGCGCAAATCCGCGGTGCCGTATAGCGTGGGTGATGCCTGGTTGCCCAGTGGCCGGGAACGGCAGATCATCGAAGAGGACCTGGCGGAACGGCTGGCGCAAGCCCCGAATTCACCCCACGTTTTAATCCTGCCGACGGTGGAACGTGTGGCGAGGCGCGTGTTGATCGGTCTGGGTCAGGCGGTGCCGCTGGCCGCTGGGAACACCACCGTGGTGGTCGGCGACTCTATCAGCTTCAATGTCATCTGCCGGGATCGGCGACTGCTTTGGCCTACGGAGTTGCTGCCGATGCGGGCTCTGCTGTTTGCGCACGAAGACCCGGCGCGACCGACCGGAGTTGCTTCGGGACTGGTCAGCGAACTAGCGGTGGAAACCGCCTGGGCAACGGCCAGACTGGATGGTCATTGGCCAGTCGCTCCGCTGGCTTCTTCGCACTTTTATAGCCGACAGAGCAGCACGGATGATCTGCTGTTGTGGGCGCGAATCCTGCGTGCGGTAACGCAGGCGGCCTGGCTGACCGGAACGGATGCCCAGCAATCCGCCAGGGCAGTGCCAAACGCCAACTCGGTACTCTTTGCCGATACCGATACCTTCATCACACGCTTGCGGAATTTCCGTGATGAACACGGCGAACGGTTTTTCGATGCTCAGGGCAATCGCCGACTGGGTTCCGGCGAATATGTCATCTGCCTGCAACCGATCCGCCGACCCAACCGGTTGGACACCTGGGCGGTGCTGGAAATCTGGCACAGTCGCCACTCAGGCGACGTAGCAGAAGCGAGTGGCGATTTCCGGAGCGAAGAGCCTAAGCTCCCCGTGCTTCGGGGTCAGCCACCGCCACGCTTCTGGCGTCTGCAAAGCCGCTGGCTTTTGTGTCAGGACTAATGGTCTCTGGGGGAATGGCTGACGCAAAGTATCGGGCTGACCACCGACGACGTAGACTGGTGGCATACACTGCCGCTTGGTTGAGGCGAAGGATTTTCCCTTTCGCGCGGCGTGCGGGATCGGTAAGAGGGAACTGTGGAGAAAACCGGTGTCCTTGCCGACACGCTGGCGGGAATGGCTGATCGGTCTGCTGCCGCCATTAGCGCTGCTGGGTCTGCTGGCACTGGCCAGCGGTTACGCGATCTATTTCCGTTTTCGCGGTGAAGAAACTGCCGATGAACGCACCCTCCGCGAATGGCTGGAAGAATCTCGTGTCTTTCGCAAAACGCTTTCCGAGTTGGGGCGGGAGTTCCTTTCCACCGACTCCGCCGAACTGCGTGAGCGGTTACGCCAGGAGTTAGAGGACCAACTGCGGGCAAAGGCAGCGCCGCTGCGCCAGTTTGCCACGCATTTGCCGTTATTCCCAACCGTTTACCGCCTGGAATTGCATTTGCGCCCCTCCGATGGAGGCAGAGCCAGGGCGCCAGGACCGCCTCCAGGGTTGGATGGACTGGTTCGGGAGCAAGGGACATCCGGCAACGGTACCGCCGGGGTATTGTCTCCGTCCCTTAGCCCCGGAGAATTGCCGTCGCCAGTTTCTCTATTCGCCGAGACAGTGGTCGTCTGGGACAGCGGTTTACCGTTCGACCCCGACCAAGTTCGCCGATTGCATCACGTGCTGGTCGAGGAACCGGTGGGGACGGTCTCGGCCGTGCTCTGGTATCAGTTGCACGCCTTCAGTCACCAGCAGCGTCTGGTGGCGGAGCAGGAGCGGTTCACCTGGGGACTGCTGATACTGATTGTCAGCATTTCGTTCGCCGCCGTAACGTGGGTCGCGGTGTATCTATTGCGGCAAAGGCGGCGCGAACAGGAAGCGGCAGCCGCCCGCCAACGGCTGGAAGAAGCCCGGCGATTGGCCCTGGAAAACGAGTTACGACGCCAGCAGGCCGAACAGGAGGCTCTCCAATTACGCTCGCAAATGTTCGCGAACCTGGCCATCCTCGCCGGTTCCTACGCCCATAACATCAAGAACCTGCTGGTGCGACCGATGGCCTTGCTCCGCCAGTGTCTGCAGCAGCCCGTGGAGGATCATCTCCGCACGGCCTTGCACGAGGTCGAGGCCACTCTGGGCACTGTCACCGATCGCTTGCAGGAAATCCTGCACACTGTTCGCCGCGATCCTGCCCAGACGGAGCGGGTGCATTTCGACCTGAACGAACTAGCCCGTGAAGTACACGCTCACTGGTCGGAACTGGCACGGGAACGCTGGAAACTGGAATTGCAACTCGAACTTTCTCCCGAGCCCATCCCTGTCTTTGCCGATCGTTCCCAGATATTGCAGGCGGTCGAAAACCTCCTCTTCAATGCCCGCGATGCCACCTTCGAGATGCGGAACCGTTTACGCCAGCGTGCCTATGCCGAAATCGGCGAGGCCGAAGCTCGCAAACAAGCACTGTTACAAGCGGCAGCCTGGCGTGGGTTGGTCACACTGCGGACTTATCGCTTGCCAACGGGTGTGGCAAATCATCTTTCGCCTTCAATTTCGCCGACCGAATGGGCCGTACTCGAGGTCAGCGATAACGGTGTCGGTATGACGCCCGAGGTGCTGGCACGATGTACGGAACCGTATTTCACGACCAAACGCGATAGTGCCCTATATGAAGGCAACGCCACGGGCATAGGGCTGGGCTTAACCTTCGTTCGGCTGATCATCGAGCAGCATGGCGGCCGCATCGAAATCCAATCCCGCACAGACTTCGCGTCGTCGGGCGGAAGCCACTCGTCTCCCGGTACTCAGGTTCGCTTGCTCTTGCCGATACATCCACGAGATTTGCTCTCAGCCAGCCGCAACTCGGCTCGCTGATGCTGTGGCAAAACGCTACCGCTAGCTCTGCGGGTACAGCCTGGTCGGTGTCATTCCCATTCAGCATAAACCGTCGTGGAGGATTTCGCGAGCGGCGTTGTAACCGCAGGCGCCCATGACTCCGCCGCCCGGATGCGTTGCCGCGCCGCACAGGTACAGACCGCGAATCGGCGTGCGGTAATTCGCATAGCCGGGCACCGGACGAAAGCAAAACAGTTGCGGCAAGGTCATCGCTCCCTGGAAGATATTGCCGCCAGTCAGGCGGAATTCCCGTTCCAGGTCCAGCGGGGAAAGCACCTGCCGATGCAGCACCGCTCGCGGCACGTTGGGGGCGTATTGCCCGATCAGTTCCAGGCAGCGATCCGCAAACGCTTCCTTGATTTCGTCCCAGTTTCCTTCGCGTAAGCGATACGGTGCGTACTGGACGAAGATGGACATGACATGCTGTCCCGGCGGGGCAATGGTGGCATCTACGGTGCTGGGCACGGTGATCTCGAGGATTGGCGAGCGCGACGGCCGACCATATTTGGCGTCGTCATACGCTTGTTCCATGTAATCGAAGCTCGGGCAGATGTGGATCGTGCCATGCAATTGCCCCTGGTCGTTTCCCGGCAGGCAGGTGAAACTGGGAGCCTCTGCCAGAGCCAGGTTAATCTTCAGTGAAGCACTGGAATAATCGAGTCGCCGGACAGACTCGACAAAATCTTCCGGCAGGTGTCGCGGGTCGCATAGCCGCAGAAAAGTAACGTGGGCGTCGGCGTTGGAAACCACCACGGAACTGCGAAACTCGCGGCCATCGGTAAGCACCACGCCACGCGCCTGCTCACGTTCCACGACAATACGAGCGACTTCCGCTTGAGTGAGGATGACGGCACCATGTTCCTGAGCGGCACTGGCCAGGGCGCGGGTCAACGCTCCCATTCCCCCTTGTACGTATCCCCATACTCCCCGCACTCCTTCGCACTCGCCCATCACGTGATGAAACAACACATAAGCTGTGCCGGGCTGCGATGGGGAAGCCAGCGTTCCAATGATCGCATCCGTGGCGAGCGTCACCTTGAGTTCTTCCGATTCAAACCAGCGGTCGAGGATGGTGCGGGCCGGGGCAGTAAGAATTTCCACCAATCGGTGTCCCAGTTGCCGACCCAGACCCCGAAATTGCCAACCCAAACGCAGGGTGCCGGTCACGTCCCGCCAGGTTTTGCCCCAGGGATCGGGAGGCGTTTGCATTAAAGTAGGCTCGATAAAGTCTGCGAGCTCTTCCAGCCAGCGTTCGTATCGCGGATAGGCTTCGGCATCGCGTGCAGAGAATTGGGCGATCTGACGGCGATTGAGTTCGGCGTCCGGCCCCAACAGGAGATACCGACCGTCGGGAAACGGCGTGAACGAAGAAGGTTTCCGGGGCAACATTCGGAACCCATGCCGCTTCAACTCCAGTTCCCGCACGATTTCCTCTCGGAAGAGGCTGTTGACGTAGGCACAGACGGAGACCTGGAAACCCGGCCAGAGTTCTTCGGTCACGCATGCCCCGCCGACGACGTGTCGGCGTTCCAGCACCAATACGCTTTTGCCCGCGCGGGCCAGATAGGCAGCACAGACCAGGCCGTTGTGGCCAGCGCCGATGACGATAGCATCGTAGAAACTTCGCAGCGATGCTGGCGGTACAGTCTGGAAAGCAGAGCGGGATAGATTGCCCGCCGGGCCAGCCATGGCCTGTCTCCGTCGCAGTCCCCGGGCACCTACCTGGCCACGAGCCTGTCAGTTCCCCCGCCGGCCGCTGGATAATCTCCACGCCTACAAGTAGCGGGCGGGGATAGCCCGAACGGGATGGCGAAGGACCAATAGCGAAGGTTCCTCGCCAGGGCACCGTAGCGTTCGGCGTTATTGCTTAGCCGGTTTACCGCTGCCGATGGTGTACAGGTAAATGATGTGATCGCGGAAGCCGTTTTGCTCACTTACCGTGACCACCGAATCGGGCTTCCAGCCGGGCACCTCGAAGTCGTGGGAAACCACCCGGGCACCCGGTTTCAGTTCGCGCTCCAGGATCGGCCGCACTTTTTGGTTGAATTCGGGCAGCATGTAGAGCGTAACGACGGTAGCGCGGCTCAGGTCGTGGACTTTCAGGGCATCGCCGAGGCGAATTTCCACGAGCGCCTCCACGCCGTTTTTCTTGACGTTATCCAGCGCTTCCTTGACCCGCACGGGGTCAATGTCAATGCCGACACCGCGAGCGCCGAATTTTTTCGCGGCCAGCACGACAATCCGTCCGTCGCCGCAACCCAGGTCATAAACGATGTCGTTTTTGGTCACCTTGGCCACCTCCAGCATCTTCATCACCACCTCCTGGGAAGTCGGCACGAAGATGATCTCGCTGGAGGCGGTGTCCTTGCCTGGCCGCAAATCTACGACGACCTCCTTGCCGGCTTCGAATTCCACGACCCGCATTCGCACTTGCTTGAATCCGTTGGTCGGATGGATGAGCTTGAGCACATAGAAGTAAGTTTTGCCCGGCTCCAGCGGCGGTGTCAGGAATAGGCGTTCTTCGCCGGTGGACCTGGTCTTCTCACCAGCGATCTCCAGTTCTGCCTCTCTCGGTACCAGGACGCGGATCAAAGCTTTGTCCCGTGGGACCTCGAGCGCCGGCTTTTCCTGCGCCAGCAGCTGGAAAGTGGCTAGCAGCCCGCGGATCGAACTGTCCGATAAGAGCCCGCATAGACCCAGCATAGCCGCGAAGGCAATCGCCCGTTGCGTGGTCTTGGCGAGCAACGTTCCTCGTTTCATGGCCTGCACTCCTTGACAGGTTGGCATCTGCAGCTACACCCGACGGGGCGGATTAGTTTTCCTTTTCCAGTGGGATTTTGTAGAGATAGACGGTGTGTTTGCGGCCGAAACCCTCGCCGGGATCGACCTCAAATTCCTGGATGTGTTTATAGCCCGGAATTCGGAAATCGTGGGTAACGACGCGTGAGCCAGGTTTCATCTTCTGAAGTTGCGGCACCAGTTTGGCATTGAGGTTCGGCAGCAGATACAGGCAGACGACGGTCGCGGGACTGACGTCCACGGTGAAGATGTCGCGCTGTTCGATTTTGACGAGATCTTCCACGCCGTTTTTCTTGACGTTTTCGAGCGACTCCTTGATGCGTTCGGGGTCAATGTCGTAGCCGACGGCCTTGCACTTGTATTTGCGGGCGGCGGTGACCACGATACGTCCATCACCGCAGCCCAGGTCGTACACCACATCGTCCTTGGTTACGCCGGCCACTTCCAGCATTTTTTCGACAACCTTCTGCGGTGTCGGGACGTACACAACATCGGGCTTGAGCTTCGGCTTTTGCCCTTTTTCCTGCAAGAGAACAAAGACACGCTCATCCTGCTGCGGAGGAAGGGAAGAGCCCTGGCCGGCGCCAGTTTTTCCGGGCTCGCGGATGACCCACAGATACACGTCGTGTTCCAGGCCGTTTTCGTCGGTTACGGTGATGTGTTTATCGGGCTTCCAATCCCCCATGTCAAAATCGTGGGAGACAATGCGGGTGCCGGGCTTGAGTTTCTGCAACTTCGGTCGCAATTTCAGATTGAGTTCGGGCAGCAAATAAAGGGTAATGACCGTGGCTTCGCTGAGGTCGGCCTGGAAGAGATCGGCCTGCTCAATGGTGACGAGCTTTTCTACGCCGTTCTTACGGACGTTCTCCCGCGATTCGTGGATGCGTTCGGGGTCGAGGTCAATGCCTTTCCCCCGTGCTCCGTATTTCTTGGCGGCCGTGACCACTATCCGCCCATCCCCGCAACCCAGGTCGTACACCACGTCCTTGTTGGTCACCTGGGCCAGTTCCAGCATCTTCTCCACCACAGGTTGCGGCGTGGGGACGAAGATAACGTCGGGCTTACGACCTTCCGGGGGTCGTTTTTTCTCCTCGGCCTTCTTTTCGGCAGGCTTTTTATCTTCGGGCTTTTTTACCGGTGGTTTCTGCTCGGTCTTTTTCGGTTCGGGACGGGCTACGCGGAAGTCAAATGCGGCCGGTTGGCCACCTACGAACGTGATCACCTCTTTGCGCACCGTGCCGTCGGCGTAGGTGATGACGACGTCATAGGTGTATTGCCGACCACGATGCACCGGCGGGGTCAGGAACTGCCGCGTTTCGCCCGTGGATTTCGTTGCGTAGCCTCCGATCTCCACCCTGGCGTCGGCAGGAACGTGGATGGTGATGGGCGTGCTGACCAGAATCGTACGCTGGGCAAGCAAGGCCGTCACGCTCAGGCCGAGAATTGCCGTCAGTGCCAAAATCACTCGCTGCATAGTCGGACTCCTTGGGGAAGGTTCAAATCGCCGCAGGTCGCTCTCCTCTACCACGCCCGGGTTGTTGCCCAGGAGCGGCGGGCGTAAGCCGGCCGTGGTTGCCGGCGTAGCTGAACAAAAAGCGGCGTGCAGGCGTGTATTGTAGTGAAACCTGCAACCAGAGAAAAATCCCGGTTCCACGGAAAGACTTGCCTTCCATTTTCCGGGGGTTTGCGCGCGGGGTTGGTCAACCGGGCGGGCATCACTGTTACGAAGCCTGATTTTGCGATTTTCCCGATAGGAAATAAATAACAACTCCGACCAATACTGGGACAGCAAAAATCACCGACAGCCAGCGGGCGTAGGTGATGCTGTTATACAGCATCCAGGCGCAGGTCAGGCAGAAAATAAAGGGGACGAACGGATAGAGCGGTGTGCGGAAAGGTCGCTCACGGTCGGGATCGAGTTCGCGAAGCTGGAAAAGAGAAAGCCCGGCCAGGAGGAAGAAAATCCAGAAAATCGGCGCGGTCGCCGCCACCAGCGTACCGAACCCGCCGAAATATTGCCGCCATGGTATTTCACTTCGCCAGGCCGTCAGCGTTTCCCCGCGCGAATGGCGCAGCGTCAATTGTCGCACCGAAACCTCCATGAGTTGCCAGTCGCCTTGCAACAACGCCTGCCACTCTTCTGGAATCGGTGGATCGGCAGCGGGTTGGGAATCGCCATCCGCCTGGAACCGTAACCTGTCGTGATCCAGATGCACCTGGCCACGCGCTGCCACTTTGCCGTTGACGTGGAGGGCAAAGGTCCCTTCCAGGAGCGGTGGGCGTAACTCCGCTGCCTTGGAATCGGCTGGCCGCATTTGCAGTTCCAGGGAAGCGGCTGGCGTCTCCCACTGACCAGTCAGAAGGCGCGCTGGCTCCGCGGGCATACCCTGCAGGGCATGGCGAGCGTAACCGACCAGGGTATCAATGAAGCGTCGGCCAGGTTCCGTGCCGACGGCTCCGATCATGGCGACGGCGATGGCCCATTGCAAAAGTAGCGACCAGTGAGGCGAACCTAGCCGCGGATGCCATTGCGCCAGCCAGGCAAAAACGCGATGTTCTGCCCCCAGCGCGGAATAAATGCGTGCCCCGGTGAAAATCAACCCGTTCACCGCTCCCAAAGCCGACACGATAACGATCAGATGCATGGCCGCCGAACCGGACTTACCCAGAAATTCGTTGAGCAAACGCCCCGGCACATCCCGTTTCTGCACGCCTTCGAAGCCCAAACCAAGCAGGTAGGCGAGGTTGACCAGCAGATAAATGACCGTAATCAGCCCGACGCCGAGGAACAGCGCCAGCGGCAAGTTGCGGCGGAGATGGCGTACCTCACCGGCCACAAAGGCGGCGTCGTTCCAGCCCCCGTAGGCGTAAAGCACCATGATCATGGCAAACCCGAAGCCGAGCGGCCCGGCGGTGTGCTGTGGCGGCACGGTCAGGGCGTCAAGTTTGGCCAGGAAAAATCCGGCCACGATAATGCTGCCCAGTCCCAGTACCTTGACCACGCTGAGCAGGTTCTGCGTCCACTTGCCCAGCACCACGCCAGCAATATTGAGCAGGGACAACACGGTCACACTGGCTGCCGCCAACAGAGCCCGGCGGTTCTCCGATGCTCCGGAGTCCGGCTGATTGGGCTCGGCGAAAAACAATTGATCGGCAGCATTAGCGAAGACAAAAGCCATGGAGCCGATGCTCGCCGTCAGGATCGCCGTCAACTGCGCCCAGCCAAAGAGGAATCCCACCGGCCGACCGAATGCCCGCGTCAAATACACGTAGTCGCCACCGATGCGCGGGTAGGTCGTGCCCAGCTCCGCGTAAACGAACGCCCCGACCAGAGCCAGAATGCCACCCAGCAACCAGGCCCACAAACCCATCCACGGCCCGCTGACGTTGCTGAAGATCAGGGGCGGCACCTCGTAGATGCTCGAACCGATGACGATGCCGACGATGATGCACACCGCATCGAACAAACTCAGCGAGGCGCGGGGTTCCCCAAGTCGTTGCCGGTTCTCCATAGCTTCGCCTTTCATGTTGCTGAGATGTCGAGCCAGCCAGTGATGGTTGTGCCTGGATGGCGACACTCTGCAGTTAAGTGCAAATCGCTCACTCGGGAGCGGCGGGCGTAAGCCCGCCGTGGCCTGCCGGCGGCGGGCGTCAACCCGTCGAGTTCGGCTTGGCCAAGGGTGGTGCATCCGGAAGCAATCCTGCGGAAGCAATCAGATAAATCGCTAGTCTAAGAATCGCAGGCCCGGCCGCCAACGTGGTCCGTCGCGTGCACTGCCAAACTGCCAACAAGAGCGGCGAACGTCAGCCCGCCGTGGTTTGGAATTGTCAGCACCACAATTGCTGCCTGTCCGCTGCATTAGGGGTCTAGCCCGCTGCTCCTGTTTGCACCGCTACTGCCATGCTCGGCGAGCAGGAAAGCTTCGGCAATCCAGGTATCCAGCACCAGTTGTCCCACGTGATAAAAAAGCATCGGAATAATCGCGAATGGGAATGCCGCGAAATAGGTGGTGGCAATTTGCAGGCTAACGGGAAGGGTTTTCTGACTTCCGGCAAAGGCGACGGCGATGCTTTGTGATCGGTCGAAACCGAGCCAGCGCGCTCCTTGCCAGGCAGTCGCCAGGGCCACCAGATGCAGGCTGGGTGCCAGTACAACCGAACCCAGCACCGGCAGCCATTGTTCGTGCCAGGAGTTTTGCCGCAGCCGTAATCCCACCAGTGCCACCGCTTGCAGAATCACCATCAGGATTAGCAGCCTCGCCGACACACTGAGCCAGGCCTTATAGCGTTCCGCTAGGTGACGCACGCGTGGGCTGCTGCGCAACAATTGAGCGAACACCAGCGGCCCGACTAACACCAGCAACAGGTCGGTCATGAGCATCGTGGCGTCGAGTGTTACCCACGCTCCCAGGGTCAGCGCCAGCCAGCCGGTAGTGCACAACCAAGCGGTGTTGCTGCTAACCACGGTGATCACAATAGCCGTCGCCTCGTTTCCACCTGCCAATCGCGTCCAGATCGCCGCCGACGCTAGCGTGCACGGAACCGTGGTGCACACCAGGGTCCCTACGCTATAGTCGCCGTAACCCCATTGCTGAAACAACCAGGCCGTTCCCCAGCCGCCCAGCGGCAATAGACCGTAACTCACCAGCAGCGCCCAAACCACCGGTCCTGGTCGCAAGGTGGCGGCCAGCAGTTGCCGTAATGGCAAACCCAGCGTCACCAGCAGCGTTACCAGGGCAATATTCCAGCGAGGCGAAATTTGACTCAGCCACGGATACACAGCTTCGGCTTGCGATAACACGAGCGGCACCGTGACGCTGACCACCACCACGAACCACCGCCGTCGTAGTTTGGCCAACGATTGCCATGCTCCTGTTTTGTCTGCGTAAGCCATGTTCATAGAGCCGTTGTATCTATTCGTCATCCGCCGATTTTCCAGAGCTTCCAAATGCCGATTGGCCGACGCGTAGCAGGATCGTGCTCGCTCGTGAGCTACAGCGCCAGCCTGGCGGTGGGCTTTTGCCGGATTTGCGTCAATGTTGCACGAAAAACGGGCAGGACTGCATTAGTCTCGCTGATATTAACCCAGTGCGCGTGTGTATGTGGCGGCGCTTAGCTGTAAGTCGCGGCAGATAAATGCGATAGAAATTGGCTGGGGACAGAACGGGTGCCTGATTCTTCGGCTTGCCATTTGCGGATAACCCTGGCGGTCGGGACTGTGCCCGGTCCCGCTTCCGGACGTTGCAGCTGCATAACGTCGCAGGTGCTATGCTGCCGACATTGCACACAGCTAGACGGCCAGGCTGGGGGGCAGGCGACTGGGCGGCGTAAGTCTCCTCAGCAGAGTGAGCTTGCAATAGCAGGCTTGCCTCCACTGAGTCCGGGTGGAGTCGAGTGTGTACGCACCAAGCGAGATCGCCACCTGCGGGGACGCCCGGCCGACGCTGGGTCATGGGAGAGGTGGCTCGGCCGGTCGGCGCGTCCCTTTTTTAGCAGTCCGAAATAAGCCAACCGAGCGGCCCGACGGATTTTCAGAAATTTTTATTTTTTGCTTGACACGCCCTTGTCGCGGTATAAAATCAGCCCAAGGGAACCTGCTGGCAAGGTGGGTGCCGCAGGTACTTCGCAACGTCCAGATGGCCTTGTTACGGAGGGTCGAGTCATGTGCTGAGCACGCATGGTAGGACGGTTCGGATTCACCCTGATTGAATTGCTGGTGGTCATTGCCATTATCGGTCTGCTGATGGCCTTGCTTTTACCCGCGATTCAAAAGGTGCGGGAGGCGGCGAACAAAATGCGTTGCGGCAACAATCTCAAACAGCTGGGAATTGCCGCTCATAATTACGAGAACGACCGCCAGGCTCTACCTCCCGGCACCGATGATCAGGGCGTCGGCTGCCTGGTCTTTTTGTTACCCTATATGGAACTGGATGCACAGTTCCGACTGTTCCAATTCCGACCGCAGACGTATCCGCTGTGGTTTCAGGATCCGTTGAACCGTCCGCCCCCTACCGGTTCGACGAATGTGCCACGTCCGCCCGATCCTTATGGTGCGGAGGGGAACTTCCCGATTTTCCGCTGCCCGTCGAATCCACCGCCCACGCAGTACGTTACCGTGTGTATGCTTGTCGCTTACGGTCAACGGGGCGTGGACTATCCCAACGGCTGGACCGGTCAAAACGCCCACATCTTCTCCTCTTATCCGGGCGGGTTGATCTTGGGGCGTTCCAGCTATACGGGGGTCGCAGGCTACTATGCGCCATCACAGGTGCAAGGGCTGGGCTGTCCTGGTTGCGAGGGATTTTTCACGCACAAGTCGGATGCGTATGCCAGCCTGGGGCGCTGCCCGGACGGGACGAGCAACACCATGCTGTTCGGGGAGATTACCGGCGGTTACATTGCCTGGAATGGTAGCGGCGGTATCCCAAGCGGCGTCTCCGGCTGGGGCTGGGCCTGCGGTTTCAACTACACCGGATTCGGTACGCCGGAAAGTGGCCCCCGTGTCAACGGCTACCCGGACTGGTATGTTTTCAGCAGCATGCACCCGGCGGGGATTCAGTTCTGTTTCGGGGACGGCTCGGTGCGGACGGTTCGGCCTACCATTGACTTCGCTACTTACGTCTATCTCAGCGGCATTAAGGACGGTGTTGTCGTCCAGAATATACCCTGAGCCGCTCGGCGCGATTTCGCGCTGACGCAACGGAGCCGAATCATGCGACTAGCGTGGTGTACAGTAGTGGCGGTAGCAATCTGGATAAGCGGCTGTGGTCAGCAAGACCCGCAGGTAGTCGGGACGCATCCCAGCTTGCCCGTGCTTAAGCCCGGCGGCGTTCCGGGGGCTGGTGGTTCACCGACGGGCCCGGCCGCTAAACCGCAGGTCGAATAAGGCAGGCGAAGAATTGCGTCGCGTATTGCCCACGCCGGGACTAGGTTCGCCAGCACTCGTTGCCAGCTGAGCTAATGCGCAGCACGTCCCTAACGTAGCTGGTCAGGCTTAGTCAGAACAGTGCGAGCACCGGTCGGCCATTGGTGATGCGCAGCCGTCGGCCTTGCGGATCGGAGATTTCCGTTTCGGGTGGCAGACCGAGGGCATAGTAAATCGTCGCCAACAGGTCTTCGGGTGTGACGGGATGGTGCGTTGGGTAAGCAGCATGCTTGTCGCTGGCGCCATAAACCTGTCCGCCACGAATCCCGCCACCGGCAAGCACTGCGGATTGGCACGCTCCCCAGTGATCACGACCGCCGGTGTTATTGATGCGAGGCGTGCGTCCGAATTCGCCGAACATCCCCACCAGCGTCTCGCTCAGCAAGCCGCGCTGCTCCAGGTCTTCCAAAAGCGCCGCGTAAGCCCGATCCAGTGAGGGTAAGCAATAGAACTGTCTGAGCATCTCATAGCCGCTGTTGTTGCCGAGCGATGGCGTACCGCCGTGATTGTCCCAGACATTGGCCACGTTCCCATCGGGACACACGTAGTACCAGATGATGGTCACCAATCGCACGCCCGCCTCGATCAGCCGTCGCGCCAACAGGAAACATTCCCCGTACTCATTGCGACCATAGCGATCCCGCAGCCAGGGCGGTTCGGTATCAAGGGAGAAAGCCCGCCGAGTGCGAGGCGAGGTAAGTAGGTCGTACGCTTGCAATCGGGCGGCATCCAGCGAAGCGGTGGCCGGATGCTTGTCCAGTATGCGTTGCCACGTTTCCAATTGCCGCAGTAACCCCCCGCCGCAGCAACACATCATTGTGGGACAATCCCGCGGGCAAATCGAGCCGATGCGGCGCTGGCTCATTCACCTCGGCAAGTGGCTGCAGTTCCAGCGGATCGAAGCGTGGGCCAAGGAAGCCGGCATGCGTCCCCGCATAAGTCACGCCGTCGTGGCCAATCGGCCGGGGAATCGTCACCGCCGCCGGCAGGCCAGTCCCCGAAAAGAAATACGACACGATCCCCGCTGGGTTGGGAAAATCCTTGCGGCTGCGGCGATTGCGTGGGAAAACTTTTTGTGCGTCGGCCTGGCCCGTCAACGTGATGTAACATCCTTGCCCGTGGTCGTTGAACGGATGGGTCAGCGAGCGGATGATCGCCATCTTGTCGGTATGCTGGGCCATGAGCGGCAGATGCTCGCACAGGTAAATCCCTGGCGTGCGCGTCGCCATCGGCTTGAACAAACTGCGAATACCATCCGGGGCATCCGGCTTCAGGTCGAACATGTCCTGGTGCGGTGGGCCGCCCCAAAGGTAAATAAGTATGCACGATCGCGCTTTAGCCTGCGGACGCTGACCGTTCGTCGCTGCCTGCGCTCCTGCCCGCAACAGTTGCGGCAGTGTCAACGCCCCGAGCCCCAGTTGTCCTAACCGCAGCATCGCTTCGCGTCGGTGCAACATGTCACGCACCCCTGGTTGTTCGCCGTGCCCTGCCGTTGCCAGTAACGGCGAGGGTACAGCACCATGTGCCCCCTCGTAATCTCGGCACGCTACCGTCGTTGCTATGCTACGGAACCATGTATGCCCGTCCACTCTTCGCAACCCGCAGCGCCGAGTGCAGACGCCTTGGCGTGCCGCTATGGTGAGTTACGAAATCACCAGTCCCAGGGGCGAAATCCGCATCTGCGCCGTTGCCTTCTAGCGCGGGAACAGGGTCGGTGAGCGTCAGCCCGCCGTGGTTGTGATACGGTGCTTGCAGCCCCCAATCTGTGTGGTGCGATTCGTGAACCAGGGATGAGCGTTAGCCCTTCGGGGCTGCCTGAACGCAATTGCATCGGTGTTCATCGCTGCACGGTCGGCAGTCTCCCGAACAATTGTGCAAGCGCCTTTCCAATCGCATTGCCGATTCCGCACGGCGGGCTGACGGCGGCCGCTCCTGTGGGTTCACGAATGTGCGGCTGCTTGCATTTACAATTAGGGTTGCATGTGCGGCACTGCACCAGGGAGCTACCGTCGTCGCTGCTGTCATGGACACGATAGTCCGCGAATAAAAGATCAGCAGGGCTTTCGGGGTCAGGGGAAAGTACTGTGGACAAATGCCAACTGGGAATCAGCAGCGAGGGAGATTGAGATGACAGCTTTTCAGTGGATGACCGTGCCGATTCTACTGGGGCTGTTTGCCTGGGATGTGTGGCATCTGAGCAAAGGGCCGCTGACTACTGGCAGCCGGCTGATGCGGATGACGCTCTGGCTGACGGCAGCGCTGGCGATTCTGCGGCCCGATTGGGTGCAGGCAGTCGCCCAACTGCTGGGGATCGGTCTCGGGGCGAATCTGGTACTGTACGTATTCGCGCTGGCCTTCGTGTGGACCAGCTTTTTCCTGTACGCCCGGATTGTGCGGTTGCGCCAGGAGTTGACCGAGGTGGTGCGGCAACTGGCGTGGATGCGAGCTCGGCGCGGGGCGGAGTCTTGACGCGGCCAGCGATCTTGCCGAAAATGTTGATAGGTGTTGGCTCCCACAGGCTCTTACAAAAGGAGGGTGCGCTATGCGAAACTGCCTGGCGCTATTGGGACTGGCGATTTGGCTCGGCACGACTGCAGCCGACGAAATTCGCGGTCAATACGTCGAAGCTCGCACTTGCGATGTCTGGGTCGGAGCGTGCTTTGCCAACGCGGAAATGCACCAGACCGGAAAACACGCTACTTTAGCCTGGCATGTGGAGCAGGGCACGCTGGACGGCGTGCGGCTGGACGGTCTGAGCGTAGTCGCCGTCGTCGAAGCACGGGAAACGCTCGGCCTGAAACAAACGGGCCCGGGCAAAGCGGTCATCCTGGTGGACGAGCGCGCCGATGCCCGGCAGCGGCAAGCACTGATCAAACTCGCGCGTAAGCTCGGCGGAATTCTGACCGAGCAGGTAGTTGCGGTGCGCTCTGGACCGATCCAGGTGAGCGTGAATCGGTGCAGCGAAGGCGGCTGCGCGTTAGTCGAGGCTGGCGTGGCCCGCATCGAAACACGCTGCATCCATCCGCACGAGGACAGCGTTTGCGGCCATGAGGATAACTTCTACGCACCGCTGGCTCAGGGAGTGCAGGCTCGCTCGGCCATGGTTACCGAGCACAGCTTCACCGGCACCGGTTTCGACAAGACCTGGAAAGACGCCAACCGTCGCGGTGCCTATATTGGCACATTCAGCCTGCAGAATTGAACCCGCCCGTTTATAGCGCTTCCTCGCGGCGATACTGTCCCAGACCAGGGGCAATCTTGCAAATCGTAGGCGGGAGGCTTCCGGTCTGGATGCGAAATCGGGGTTGAGGTGGACTGCGCGGCTATCGTTCCGTGAAGAGGTGGCCGGCCGCCGTGCGCTACCGCGATAGGGCTTACAAATCTCCTTGGCTGGGTGAGGTGCGTACGGGCCAGGAAAGCAGAATGTCACCTCGGCAGGGGAAGCGATGCTTCCCCTTCATTTTTGCTGCCTTCGCGATTGGCGAAGGGAGACAATTGAAAATGGGAGCAGGCTATGCCACGACAGCCTTTTGTGTCCATGCTCGCAGCCTGGCTTTCGATCGGGTGGGCAGGCTCCACGCTTTTTGCTCAGGCAGGTGGCTATGCGGTCAAAGTTGAAAAACTGGAGCCCCCTAAGGAGTTAGCTGCGGGTATCGCCAAAGGGCTATCTACCCAGGCCTTGCGGGTAACGGATAAGCAGGGGAAGCTGCTGTGCGAAATCTGGCTGCGGGACATGGTGCCGTTGGCGAAACCACCGACCGCCGACGCTGCACGATATCGCGATCTGGCAGAGACCACTCTGGTCGGCGTAATTCGCTGGGTCCAGCCGGCCAGTGATTACCGCAAGCAGAAGATCAAACCCGGCGTGTACACGCTGCGTTTGGCCTATCAGCCGGAAGATGGTGACCACATGGGAACGGCTCCATATACGGAGTTCTTGCTGCTGACGCCACTTGAGCTGGACAAATCCCCCGACCCCTTGCCCAACCCGAAGGACTTGCACGAAGTCAGTGCCAAAGCATCAGGAAGCAATCATCCAGCGGTGTTTTTACTTTTCCCGGCCAAGCCAGTGGCTCAGCCGGAAGTCCGCGATCACGGCAATGGGCATTTCGTTCTGCACGCTACTACGCAGGGAATCATCAACGGAAAGACGGTCGCATTACCGATCGCCCTGACCCTGGTCGGCCATTCTTCCGCTGGCTAGCTCGGCTGTCGGCTAATCCGCTCGAAAGAAGCGCCGAGCACACCACCTCGCCCACGCCTGTGGAATGTGCGGAGAGTGGTACAAGAGATTGTCTATCCGTTGCTCGCTACCTAGAGGACTGCCATGATTGTCGTCATGAAACCGGATGCTACCGATGAGCAGATCCGCCACGTGATTCAGCGGATCGAAGAGCTGGGTTTGAAAAGCCACCCGATTCGCGGCCAGTACCTGACCGTAGTGGCAGTAATCGGCGATGAACCGGAACCGGTGCGGCAAGCGCTGGCCACCGCTGAAGGTGTCGAGAAAGTCGTTCCCATTCTCGCACCATATAAACTCGCCAGCCGCGAGATGAAGTCCGAACGCACCGTCGTTCGCGCCCGCAGTCTGGAAATCGGCGGTCGGCGAATAGGCGTGATTGCCGGACCTTGCTCTGTCGAGACCCGCGACCAGATCCTGCAGATAGCGGAAGCCGTCCGCCAGGCTGGTGCCACTGCTTTACGCGGGGGCGCTTTCAAGCCACGCACTAGCCCTTATTCCTTTCAGGGCCTGAAAACCAAGGGACTGGAGCTGTTGGCCGAAGCTCGCGAACGAACCGGCCTGGCCATCGTGACCGAGGTGCTCGCTCCAGAACACGTCCCGATATTGGCGGAATTCGCTGACGTCTTGCAGGTCGGTGCACGCAATATGCAGAATTTCCCCCTGTTGGAAGCGGTAGGGGAATCCGGCTTGCCGGTTTTGCTCAAGCGTGGCCCGGCAGCCACTATCGAGGAGTTTCTCCTCGCCGCCGAATACATCCTCAAGACCGGCAACACTCAGGTCATGCTCTGCGAGCGCGGCATTCGCACCTTCGAAGACCATGTCCGCTTCACGCTGCCTCTGGCCAGTGTGCCCTGGTTGCAACAGCATTCCCACCTCCCGGTCGTGGTGGATCCCAGTCACGGCACGGGACGCAGTTCGCTGGTGACCGCCATGGCTCGAGCCGCTATCGCCGCTGGAGCGGACGGCCTGATGGTCGAAGTCCATCCCGATCCGGAACATGCCTGGAGCGACGGTGCTCAGAGTTTGACCCCGGCACAATTCCGGCAACTTATGCAGGAATGCCGCACTATCGCCGAAGCCCTTGGCCGACAGATGTGAGGCCCGGACCTCATCGAACTTTCGCCGTCCATCCCGCTAACTGGACGGTCGTCCATGCGATACTTTCCCGCATTCGTCTCCGTTACGGATTACATCGGCACCTCGTGCACGATACAGCAACGGGCATTGCGAGTTGAGACCATTGCGGCGAATACACGACGCCCAGGAGAAACTGCACCTCATTTCCGAGAATAGTCCTGACGCAGGGTTCAATACCACCTCTGGCAGCATCAGACCTTTTCTGGTTTGCATAAAATGACATGCCCGGCCTTGCGTTCGGGCGCCGCTCTCTCTGCACAATGCGGGCATCACCACCGAATTCAGGATAACTCACCATGTTTGTCGATCGTGTAGAAATTTATGTCAAAGGGGGCGACGGCGGTCGTGGCATCGTCAGCTTCCGGCGCGAAAAATATGTACCGCGCGGTGGCCCCGATGGCGGGGATGGTGGCAAAGGGGGAGACGTCATCCTGCGCGCTGTGCCGGGCACCGATTCGCTGGCCGCCGTGGCTCATCAGAAACACTGGCGGGCCGAGTCCGGCAAGCCGGGCGGACCAAACAACCGCCATGGCGCTAGCGGTCAGGACTTGATTATCCCTGTGCCACCCGGCACGGTGGTGCGTGACCGCGACCGTGGGCATGTGCTGCGCGACCTGGTTCACCCAGGTGACGAAGTAGTCGTCGCCCGAGGCGGACGTGGTGGCCGAGGCAACAAAGCCTTTGCTACCCCGACCCTGCGCACCCCGCGTTTTGCCGAACCAGGTGAACCTGGAGAGGAGCGCTGGCTAGTCCTCGAACTTAAGCTCATCGCCGACGTCGGCTTGCTGGGGTTGCCTAACGCCGGCAAGTCCACCTTGCTGAGCCGACTCTCTCGCGCTAAACCGGAAATCGCCGATTATCCTTTTACGACTAAGCATCCCAATCTCGGTCTGGTCATCGTGGGAGAAGACCGCTCTTTCGTTCTGGCCGACTTGCCCGGACTTATTGCAGGTGCCCATGCCGGTCATGGCTTGGGCCATGAATTCCTTCGCCACGTCGAACGCACCCGTGTTCTAGTACACTTAGTCGAACCATTCCCGGCCGATGGCTCGGACCCACTCTGTAATTATTTGGTGATTCGTCGCGAATTAGAACTCCATAATCCGGACTTAGTGCGTCGCCCGGAAATCATCGTGGTCAGTAAAGGCGACTTGCCCGGCAGCGACCAGGTATGCCAGCACCTGGCCGCTCAACTACAGCGCGAAGTCCTGCTCATATCTGCCGTTACCGGCTTAGGTCTGGCCGACTTAGTTCATCGCATCGTGCAGGTTCTAAAACAGCAGGAGCAAGCTCCTCCAGTTAGCCAGCCAGGGTTAGTTCCTGCAACAGTACCATCAGCGGGCGAACCTCCTTCCAGTGCCGGAGAAATGCCGGCGGATCCCATCGCTAGCTTTCCGACTTAGTTCACTTAGTCTGGGACTGAATATGCTGCTTCTGGCCGATGTCGGTAATAGCCGGATGAAATGGGGTTTAGTACGCGGCGAGTGTATCGAACATATGGCCGCATTGCCTTTACCGACAGACTTAGAACAAGCACAGCGATGTTGGCAACAACGACTGCAGGCCTGGCAGGTTCCCGCCGGCGTGTTCTGGATTATCGCCAGTACAAATCCCCCTGCTGCCGATCTATTGCAACGCTGGCTCCAGGATCGGGGGGACTCGGTACGCCGTCTTAAGTCGCATCAGGAGCTGCCCATTCAGACCAGGGTGGATTTTCCGGAACGGGTTGGTCTCGACCGTTTGCTTAACGCTATTGCAGCAAACCACCGCCTGGGTCAGGGGCGTCCTAAGTATATAGTGGATGCTGGCTCCGCTATTACACTGGACTGGATAGATGCCCAAGGTGTGTTTTGCGGCGGCGCCATCCTGCCCGGTTTTCGACTCATGGCCGAGGCGTTGCATCGTTATACGGCGCGACTGCCTCTGGTTGCTCCGTCTGGGGAGTTTCCAGCATTGCCAGCCCGACACACCCAAGCTGCCATCCAGGCAGGTATCCTTGCCGCCGTCTTAGGTGCTATCACTACCTTGAAAGAACGCTATCTGCAGGTTTATAAGTCGCCTTCAGCTATGCAAGGTCTACACACCGCTTGCCCCGACAATCAAGATACCTGTACCGATGTCCATAACGATACCCTGGAACCAGTGTGCTTCCTGACCGGGGGTGATTCCGAGTTGCTGATCGAACACCTGGGCGGCAGCTTCTTACACTGGCCGGAAATGACCTTAGAGGGCCTTCGTATCGTGGCCGCGCAATGGGGCGAAAGCCCAGCAGCGCATTAGACGTCTTTATAACGGGGTCTGCTTGTGCTGATAGTTCCGAAAATTTAGATGTGTAACATATGCAGCAAGGGAGGATTTGGTATAGCGTGCTCGGCAGAATGTATTCGGGAGCGTAGCAACTTTCTCAGTGAGGCTGGCAACGATGGCCATGTCACGACACGATATCAGGTCGTCAGGCGACAATGTTATGGCTTGCCTTACCGCACCGGGAGTGGCAGCGATCGGAGTAATTGCTGTGCGGGGACCGCAGGCGATTCCGCTCGTTGCCTCGCACTTCCGACCGGTTAGTCGTAAAAAGGCCGCTTCACTGTCCGACGGCGCTATTGCCCCATGTAGGCCTTATGATGATTTATGTGCCCATGGCCAGGCCCTGGTGGGCTGGTTTGATGATGGCCGGCAGCGCGACCAGGTGGTTATCGTGATCCGAGCCGGACACATGTTTCCTGTAGTGGAGATTCATTGTCACGGTGGTCCGGCAGTGATCGAGTGGATTATGAACACGCTGCGAACCAAGGGGATTAGGGAGGTGGAAATTCAAGACTGGCTTCGGGGCACCGTCGGTGACTCTGTTCAAAGGGCAGTGCTGGCCATGTTGCCTTATGCACTGACCTATAAAGCCGCGGCAGTGTTACTCGACCAATTCCATGGTGCCTGGTGCCGTTGCATTAGTCAAATCGAGCAATTATTAGTGCACGCCCCGGTAGAAGCTCGGAAACTGGTGGCACGCTTGCAAAATCTGATACCGGTTGGCAGACACCTATGCTTTCCGTTTCAGGTGGCGCTGGCCGGGGCACCTAACGCGGGTAAGAGCACTTTACTCAACGCTTTATTAGGATACACGCGGGCTATCACCTCACCTCAGCCGGGAACGACCCGCGACGTGGTTAGCGCGGATACCGCTTTGGAGGGTTGGCCAATTCGATTACTCGATACGGCTGGCTGGCGAAAAACTAAGGACGCCCTGGAGCTTGCCGGCATTAATAAGGCTCTGAAAATCTGGAGCGAGGCGGACTTAGTGCTCTGGCTGATGGATGTCTCCAACCCGCCGGTACGGCCACCAGTTGAACTGAACCATTGTATATTTGTTCTAACCAAAGTGGACTTGGAATCGGTATGGCGTGCAGAGGAAATTCTTGATGAGGGAGCGAATAGCGTAAGTGTTTCGGCAAAAACCGGACGCGGGTTGGAGAATCTAGCTCGGATGTTGATACAACGTCTGATACCAGCAGCGCCTGAACCCGGCGAGGCTGTTCCCTTTACGCCAGGCTTATGTTCTTCTACCGAGGAGTTACATGCAGTTCTGCAAACGGCCAACTGGGAGGCAGCCAGACGCTTAGTACCTAAACTTTACGATACCGGTGACCGACTCCTGCCCTCTGAAACGGGCTGAAATTCCCGCAGGCCGGAGTGCAGTGGTTGAAGGATACAGCGGCCGGCGAAATGCTTAGTCCCGCTTAGCCACTGCCAGAGCACGCCGTAAGATATGAAGGAACATTTTGCGGGTAAGTTTGCCTGTAAAGGTGTTTTGTTGACTGGGATGATAGGAGGCGAGTAACTGATAAGGCCCTGCGCGGACCGTCGCCCCGTGTCGAAATGGTGGGCGTGGCCGAATGGTGTAGCCGATTTGCGCCAAAGCTCGCAACACGCCATCCCAGGCAAACCTGCCTAAACAAAGAATCACGCGAATGTTCCGCAACAGGCGAAGTTCTTCGATCAAGTAAGGAAGGCAGCGATCGCGTTCGTCCGGTAGAGGATGATTCTGTGGCGGAGCGCAGCGCACAACCGCGGTAATATAGCAGTCGCGAAGCTCCAGACCATCACCTGGCCCGATCGAGATAGGCTGATTAGCCAGGCCTACCTGATATAGACACTCAAAAAGGAAATCACCCGAGAGGTCGCCGGTAAAAATCCTGCCAGTGCGATTGCCGCCGTGCGCGGCTGGTGCTAAACCGCATATAAGCACGCTGGCCTCTAAGTCACCGAATCCAGGAACCGGTTTAGCCCAGTAGGGCTGACCTTGATAGGCGCGACGGGGATGACGCGCTACTTCTTCACGCCAGGAGACTAAGCGTGGGCAGGCACGGCACTGAATTAATCGTTCGCAAAGCGCCTGCCACTCCAGAAGCCGCTGACGTTGTCCTGTAGCAGTCATAGGCCTTGGTCCTGCGTGGATTGGGAAGCACCGGTGCCAGGAAAGGAACTATACCGAAGATCGGGACCGGGACAAGGAGTAAGATTGGACTTGAGTTGATTTCGAAGAGGCTCTTCCAGTTGCCAGAGTCGCCAGGCTAGATATAGGCTCCAGAGATTCAGTATAGTCGGAACCAGAAAAATATAGACGCCAGTCCAGTGAAAAATTACCAGCCCTATCAAGGGCATCAGCAAGCCGCGGGTACCCTGAAAAACGGAGGAAATGCTTTCATAAAGGGCAGCCCGTTCGCGGCGTAGAGCAAAGTAAAGGTTGCCCGTAGTTTGCGCGACTTCCGAAGCACCCAGTACCATGCCGCGTAAGATGGCTCCCGTCCAGGCAAGAATCAGCCATTTTTGCCAAAAGCTTAGAAACAAAGCCAGATAAGCAAAAATACCCATCCAGGCGAAGACGACCCGCCCAGCGACCGGCGAGGTACGGTCAATAAGTGTTCCCCACCAGGGTGCGGTGACCGCTCCTAATAATACTGGCAGGACCTGTACTAATAGCGTCATGTGAAGCTGGCTGAGCGAAAAGACGTGGTCTAACATATAAATCCAGATCGGCCGGCTCATCAGGAACCCTGCCCCCGTGAGAAAAATGGTCGCCTGGAACATCCGGAATAATTCGTCGCGCCGAAGCACCTCCCAGATGTTGCGCGGCGTCGGTAATTCGCTATATCGGGCCCGATCCTGCGGGCGATCGCCAGGAATTTCCAGACGCTGGTAAAAATAAAGCCCCACCAGACCCAGCACGCCACTTATGGGATAAATAACGCGATAAAGATCGGCATCGCGATCCATGAGCCAGGCAGCCAGAAGCATGGCGGGAACGGTGACACTGTTTTGCACCAATCGCAGTAGTCCCACAATTCTGCCACGATGGGTATCGGGATAAGTGTACTTATAAAGTGCGGGCACTGCCAGCGTAATCGGGCCTGCTAAGAGATAGTAGGCTAATACGAGTGCGGTAAAGGTCCAGGCATCCTGTGCCCAACCGAGCAGGAGGAAAGGAAGTGTCCGCGAGGTTCCGGAAATCAAGGCCATGTGTTGCAGACGAATATAACGTGCCCAGGCTGCCCAAAGCGGTTGGAAAATTGAACAGGCGGGCATGGCGGCGACGATCACGGTAACGTGAACGGCCTGACCCCCTAACGAGCGCACTACCACCACCTGCGACAGCAGGGCTAATCCCCAGAGCAGACCGGCACTCACCGAATACATCAACTCCCGGGCCAGGTTCCGACGAACTGAATCCGGCAAATCGTGGAGTCCCAGCATGGTGATCCTAAGAGCTCAAGTCGCCAGGTTCTTCGTCCGGGAACAAACTAATGTAAGAGATGAGTGTTTAGCCGACATGTGGCGGGAATTAGTGCTTATGCAGAACCCAGGCATGGCTTTCTCCTGAATTCAGCGGACATCTTGAAAATGCTGCATCGCTACGAGAGGCCTGGTGATCCCGATGGGGCAGAGGCAGGTGAGCTGGTGTCGGCATCCGTACGCAGTTGCGCACCTAGATTCCGGAGCAAAGAAACGAAAGCGTCTTTGCTCTCTGCGCGAACAGCCAGAGCTGTGGGGCCTAGCCGACGGATAATAAAAGAGGAGGTTTCCGACCACTGCATCAGGCCATCCGCGAGAGTTTCTGATGGCGTTTCCAGTACATAAAGAGGCCCAAAAAACAGTTCGGCATGGGAAACCGTGAGCAGAAAATGAATCGCGGGAGAGGGACTGCGGCCACAGCGCTTAAGAAACCATTGCTGCCACCGGAGTACGGACCAGCCCTGCTGGCGTGATCGCGCTACACTTTCCGGAGTGATGCGGTATCGGCGAATCTGAGCGATTGAGTCGGTCTCTACTAAATCGGCCAGTTGTTGTAATTCGCATTCTAACAGCAAGTTCGCCTGGTTAAGCTTAACTTCCAAAGTAATGCCGTCCTCCAGTACTTTGACCGACGGATGGAGAGGCTGAAGGTAATGGATATTTGCGGTAATGCGGAACTGGCGGAAATCTAGGTCGGCGCCTTCGTCTAACAAAAACAGGCGCTCGGAGAGCACAACACCTAGCAGCCGTTCCCTACAGCTATCGTGGAGGTCCTGCGGCGTATCGAACTCGAGAAGCGTTGCCTGGGGGTAAACTGCAATGCGTTGTTGTTGCTGTGCCCAGGTCGTGATCAGACTGCGGACTGCCTCAGGCATCGCACGAGTATTCTGCTGCTCAATCCAGGCGAGTATCTCCCCTGCGGTGTAGCCGGACTGCAAGGCGCGATGGATACTGGAGCTATCTATCTGCAGCACCAGAGCGGGATGGGTGGCTTTCCACTGCGCTAGCTGACTAAGCATGACCAGGGCCGTGGGACGCAACGCTGGCCGAAAGGCAACCACCTCCAGGTTAGGTTGTACAACTAAACAGGGTTGCTCTTCCGGTTCGTGCCACTGGGATTCCAAGCCAAACACCCGGCGACCTAAGGGGGATAAGCGAATGAGTTGATGTTCTTCACTCCAGTGCACTAGGCCTAGCATCCAGAGTACACCAAGCCATTCTTCCAGGATTTGTTGGCAAGACTGGAGTGAAACCACCGAGTCGACATCGCCATTTAGATGCAGGGCGGGATGCTGATGAACGATTTGCTGAATGGTTTCTAAGGCAAGACCCTGCTGTTCGGGTAGCGCCAGCAGCGATGCCGTGGCAACTAATACGCACAGAAACAGTGCGCCATCCCGGTCGGGACACGCAGTCATTGGATTCGATTGGTGTGTTAGCCGAGCTATAGGCAGCGGAGACAGATAAGCCATCAACCAGGCATGCCAAAAGTCCGTCGCCAGGTCGAGCCAGGACCGATTTAGTATGGCCGCTAAATGTTGAGGTTTAGACACGCGTTGTTCCGGTTCGTTCGAAAACCAGCCGAGGACGCAAGCTAGCTGCCACCAGGATTCGGGGGGCGGGATTTGCCCGATCGGTGGCTTGGGCAATTTGTTGAGCAATTCGCGAAGTCGCTCAGCGTCGCGCTTGTGCAACGTGCCATCGCCGGTAAAACGAAGCGGACTGTCCCAACCCGCTTGCCAGACCAGACATAAGCCAATCCAGGCATCCAGCCCATCAGTTTCCACATAGCGAGAGGGAAATGGCCTCGAGGCCTCAGTCGGTTTGATTAGTTTCTTCCAGGCCGCTTCGACTAACATCGGTGGTATATATACACTGCCAGCGAGCCGGTCCTGGCTGCCGGGGCATAAATCTAAAAATAGAGATGCCGGTGATAAGGCGGATGTTTTATCTTGCGAAGAGGCCTTTAGAGCACCGGAAAGTAATGTTTCCAGGAGTGGCCTGGGCAGGACTGAATGGCGAAAAAGTCGCAGCAATGCCAGTCGCCAGACGAACCGCGGATTCCGCCTATAGTGCCGTTGAATCCAGGTGCGAAGAAATCGTGGGTCTTGCCACAGTTTGAGGAGGTCGTCCAGTGCGGCCTGGGGGTTCGATGGTGGAACGAAATAGTTTTCCTGGCCGCACCAATTTTTCCAGACGCGGTTTATGGATTCTGTGGCGACATGAGGCAGGAGGGCTGCGGCGTCCAGCTTGGTGGACAGGCTGATTGCTTTCAGGCTTGCCTGACGGTCCGATGTAATGTAACCACTGGAGGCAGAAGGATCGGCTGCACTTAGGTTTTCAGCGGGCGCCGACTGTGAAGGAGGCGAAGTGATGCCGAGGAGCCTGGAGACAACCCGTACTGGATAGCCATTCTGTTTCAGCGCCTTGATAAGTGCCGGTGCAGCGTCCTGTGCAATAAGGAGGGCATGCCGGGTCAAGCGGCCGGCGATATAGGGGGCCAACTTCGGTGAAGTAAGCAGTTCGGTGGCCAGATAATCGTCGTCGGTCAAGATAAGCCCGACGCCGCGATGCAGGCGGACTGGAATGCGGCGCTGGGGTAAATCGGAATGGATGTTGCTCATAGCGGATCAGACAGTCCTGCCGTAGTGGAGGGCCGCAGGAATTCGTCTGCATCTACAATTCGATAAGTGTATCCCTGTTCAGTTAAAAACAGCTGCCGGTGTTGAGCGAACTCCATTTCGCGTGTATCGCGAGTTACCAGAGTATAGAAGCGAGCGATGCTGCCGTCGGGCTTGGGACGGAGAATGCGACCCAGGCGTTGCGCTTCCTCCTGTCGCGAGCCGAAGGTGCCGGAGACTTGGATCAAGACATTAGCATCGGGAAGGTCAATGGCGAAATTACCGACTTTGGAAAGGATAAGGCGCTGGATACGGCGGTCGCGAAAATCCTGGTAGAGTCGTTCGCGTTCGGCGGTAGGAGTGGCGCCGGTAATCAAGGGGATGTTAAAAACATCGCGAATCTGATGCAGCTGCTGCAGGTACTGCCCAATAATAAGGACCTGGTCCTGAGTGTGGCGTTCGAGCAGATGGGCAATGATAGGGAGCTTGGCCGGGTTTTCGCTGGCGAAGCGGTATTTCTGTCGTCGTTCGGCGACCGCATATTCTAAACGTAACTCTTCGGGCAAACGCAGGCGGATTTCCCAACACTGTGCCTCGGCAATCCATCCCTGGGATTCCAGTTCGCGCCAGGGCACATCGTATTTTTTGGGGCCGATCAGTGTAAAGACGTCGGTCTCTCGCCCGTCTTCCCGAACTAAAGTAGCGGTCAGACCAAGCCGTCGCCTTGCCTGGATCTGGGCGGTGATACGGAACACTGGAGCCGGTAGCAAATGCACTTCGTCGTAAATAATCAAGCCCCAGTCTTGCTGGTCGAAGATGCGAAAATGAGGAAAGTCCTCATTCTTTTCGGGGCGGTAAGTGAGGATATTATAAGTGGCCAATGTTACCGGGCCGAGTTCTTTACTTTCCCCCGTATATTCGGCGATCTGGTCTTCGGTGAGGGTGGTCTTATCGAGCAGTTCGCGGCGCCACTGCTTGACGGCGGAAATGCTGGTGGTCAGGACTAAGGTCTGGCGTTGCAGCAAAGCCATGACGGCCAGCCCGACGATAGTTTTGCCGGCGCCGCAGGGCAGGACAATGACGCCGCTCCCGCCGCGAACGTCGCCGCCAGCATAAAAGATCTCTGCTGCCTGCTGCTGATAATGACGCAGATGAAAAGGAAGACCGCTGCGGCAGGTTTGGCGCAGACGAATGTCGAGAAAGGCGCCGGGAGTGTAACCAGCCACGTCCTCCGCCGGGTAACCGACACTAATAAGTGCCTGCTTGATGAGGCCACGATATTGGGCGGGGACGCGAAACGCCGTTCGGCTAAGGCGTTCGCCGAGGTAACGGCGTACATCGGGATGGCGAGCCAGTTCCTCCAGCAGGCTGATGTCGGAACAAACCAGGCGGAGTTCCGCTTCATCTTTTTCCAGGCGAAGGCGACCATAGCGGCTGACAATTTCGGGGATGTCGCGAACCAGGTTGGTAGGCAGCGGATATTTGCTGTAACGTTGCAAAACGTCGAGCATAGCCTGGGCAGTCATCCCTGCTGCAGCCGCGTTCCATAGCGACAGTTCTGTCAGGCGATAAGTGTGGATGTGTTCGGGACTCTTAACCAGTTCGGCAAACGGAGCCAGAGCGTCGCGCGCTTCGGCGTAGCGTGGATGATCCACCTCCAGAAGCAGAGTGCGATCGCTTTGCACGATCAGCGGGTTATCCCACGCGTTCGGCATAGCCACCTCACGTGTGCGTACGCTCCAGAAAAGTTTATCATAGGCAATGCGAACCGGTCTGCCAGAGGCGAAAGTCTGCGGGCCTGGGAATGTATCGTCGGCTTGTCTCAGGTTTTCCCCGGGACTGGGCTGAATAATTCACTACCATGCTGCGTGATGCAAGGTCGGAGCGTCGGGACTGTTGCCGGGGCTTGCGACTATTGATAAACGGCTGCGACGTTGCGCGGACGTGCTTCCCTGTTCGCCGTTGTGAGGATTGCCGCAGCTTGTCCGGCCGGTGCAATTCGGTAGAGGACCTGCTGAGGGCTTCATACGGACGCAAGCCGAGGTCTGCCCCAGATTTAGCGACTCGTGGGAACGATAGGTCCGCGGAACAGCCCACGGCGCAGCGCGGGACGATTTCGACTGACGGGACAAATCGCGAGCGGGCGGAACGATAAATCTGCCAACGCGGGTGCAGTACAGCACCCATGTTTGGGGAAATCGGCATATGGTGAGGCGAGCTTGCCGATGCTTCGTGTGGTGGAAATGAACTACGCCAGGATGGATTCGAGAACGTGTCCGCCGATGTCGGTGAGGCGGTGTTCCCGTCCCTGGAATCGGAAAGTCAGCCGTTTGTGATCCAGCCCAAGCAGGTGCAGGATGGTGGCCTGGATGTCGTGGACGTGAACGGGATCGCGAATGGGAGCGAAACCGAATTCGTCGGTTTCGCCCAGAGTGATGCCGCCTCGGACACCGCCGCCGGCCAGGAACATGGTGAAGGCTTCGATGTGGTGATTGCGACCGACGGTTTCACGTTGTTCGCCCATGGGGGTTCGGCCAAACTCGCCGCCCCAGATGACCAGCGTGGATTCGAGCAGTCCGCGTCTTTTCAGATCGGTTAGGAGGGCGTAAATGGGGCGGTCCACTTCGCGGCAGACCTTTTCCAGTGCGGCACCGAGGTCAGCACCAGGGCCGCCGTGGTGATCCCAATCAGTGTGGTACAGTTGCACAAAGCGAACGCCGCGTTCGACCAACCGGCGTGCGAGCAAGCAGTTATAGGCGAAACTCGGTTGGCCAGGCTCCACACCGTAAAGGCGGAGGGTCTCAGCAGTTTCGCGGGAGATGTCGATGAGTTCGGGAGTGCTAGTCTGCATGCGGAAGGCGGTTTCATAAGCGGCGATGCGCGTGGCGATTTCCGGGTCGCCGACTGCTCCGAGTCGGATTGCGTTGAGCGAACGGATCAAATCCAGGGTGTCGGCTTGTCGCGCGCGAGAAATGCCGGGCGGATTGCTGAGATTGAGTACCGGTTCGCCGACACTGCGGAACGGCACACCCTGATAAGCGGTCGGCAAGAATCCGCTGCTCCACAGGGCAGCTCCGCCGCGTGGCCCGCGCGGTCCGGATTGCAGTACCACGAAACCGGGTAGATCATTGGCCTCGCTGCCCAGACCGTAGGTGATCCAGGCGCCCATGCTGGGTCGGCCAAACTGAGCGGTGCCGGTGTTGACGAACAATTTGGCCGGCCCGTGGTTGAATACTTCCGTCTGCACCGTTTTGATGATCGCCAGTTCGTCCACGATGCGGGCGATGTGGGGAAGTAATTCGGAGACCCAGGCACCGCATTGGCCGTGGCGGGCAAACTGACGCCGGGCGGCGAGCAAACGCGGTTTTTGCCGGGTGAACGAATCCATGAAGGCGAAGCGTTTGCCTTGCAGGAAAGAATCGGGGATCGGCTGGCCGTCGTGTTGCTGCAACGCCGGCTTGTAGTCAAAAAGTTCTAACTGGCTTGGCCCACCTGCCATGAACAGGTAAATGACGCTGCGTGCTTTCGCAGGAAAATGGGGTGGTTTCGCAGCCAGAGGATTTGCCGACGACTGGCCGGAATTCGCTTCCGCCAGGCTTTCACACAGCAGCGAAGCCAGGGCAATCTTGCCCAGACCGACGGCACAATCGCGGAAGAAATGCCGCCGGGTCCGTTGTCGCAACCACTCCTGGTACACTTCTGGCATCATGGTGTACCTCCGGCTTTTTGCACGGAGACTTTGGCTCTAGCCAGGCTTTATTCGCGGGTGATGAATTCGTCCAGGTTCATCAGGGCACGCCCTAACAGGGTAAAGACCGCCTGATCAAGCGCCGAATCGGCTGGGGCGTGCGGCGCGAGCCGGCGAATGTCGTCGGATTGACCCTGCAGTGCTGCGCGTTGTTTGCGGACGCATGCGACAAGAAGCGACATTTCCGAATCATTGGGCCCACGACCCAGCGCCAGACGGAAAGCGTAACGGATGCGGTTTTCATCCCCCGCTGGGGCTTCCCGAATAATGCGTTCCCCGAACGCCCGCGCCAGTTCGTAGTAGGCTGGGTCGTTGAGCAAAGTCAGAGCCTGTAACGGCGTGTTGGAACGCACTCCCCTCGTGCAACTGGTGGTGGCATCCGGGGCATCGAACGTGATCAGAGCCGGATACGGCGCCGAACGCTGAAACCACGTGTACAGACCCCGGCGGAACCGGTCCGGGCCGATACTGGTTGGCCAATCCCGCGGCACCTGGGTGAAGCGATAGACCCCCTCCGGTTGTGGTGGGTAAACGCTGGGGCCACCGATGCGGCGCTGGAGTTTGCCGCTGACGGCCAGTGCACAATCGCGAATGATCTCGGCATCGAGTCGGAGGCGATTTTGTCTTGCCCAGAGGCGATTTTGTGGATCTTTCTCAGCCAGGTCGGGGCGTGCCCTGGCGGATTGCCGATAGGTCGCCGAAGTCACTATGAGCCGGTGCATGTGTTTCAACCGCCAGCCCGACTCGCGGAATTCCACCGCCAGCCAGTCGAGCAACTCCGGATGCGTTGGCGGCGTGCCTTGCAGACCGAAATCGTTCTCCGTTTCTACCAGGCCCTTGCCGAAATAATGTTGCCAGAGCCGATTGACCATGACTCGCGCTGTCAAGGGATTGTCGGCAGCGGTGAGCCAGGCGGCGAAGTCGAGCCGGTTCGGTTTGCCCGCACGCACACGCGGGGAATCCGGCAACGGATTCAGCACCGACGGCACCCCCGGCTGGACAGCGTCGCCGGGACGCGTGAAATCCCCTTGAATGTGAATACGGGTTTCGCGGGGAGTCTTGCGTTCCTGCAAGACCATGGCCGTCGGCAGTTTCGGCTCCTGCGCTTCCAGTTCGGCAATGGTTTGCAACGCTCGATAAAACGCTTCGTCCCGTGCCTGCACAAAACGCAGCAGCGTTTGCTTCTGGCGACGGTCGCGTTGCTCGAAACCCAGGTTCAAAATGACCTGGATGTCCCGCGGCAGTTTTTCGCGTTCGGCATCGCTGAGCCGTCGCAACCAGGCTTTCTGAGCGATTTCCGCTTGTTTGACGGCTTCCTGGATGCGGGCGCGGATGGCTTGCTGCTTGGCCACCAGTTCCGGGGCCGCCAGGGTGATCGTTGGCTCATCCTGGTTGTTGAAGAAGGCGAACAGCTGGAAATACTCCCGCTGCGAAATCGGGTCATATTTGTGGTCGTGGCAGCGGGCACAATTCAGCGTCAGCCCGAGAATCCCCACGCCGATCGTATGAATACGGTCCGCTACCGCTTCCACACGGAATTGTTCCGGGTCAATGCCGCCCTCCTGGTTCAACAGAGTGTTGCGATGAAAACCGGTGGCAATTTTCTGCTCGACGGTGGCGTTGGGCAGCAGATCGCCGGCCATCTGGTCGGTGAGGAACTGGTGGTACGGCATGTCGCGGTTGAAGGCGTCAATGACCCAGTCGCGGTATTTCCACATCTCCCGGGGGCCGTCTATGGTATAACCGTGGGAATCCGCGTAACGCGCCACATCCAGCCAGTGCCGCGCCCAGCGCTCGCCGTAATGTGGCGAGGCGAGCAAACGTTCGACCAGCTGTTCGAACGCATCGGGACGCGTGTCGGCCAAGAACGCCTCCAGCTCTTCCGGTTGGGGCGGCAGACCGATGAGGTCGAGATAGAGTCGGCGGGCGAGTGTGATGCGATCAGCTTCCGGAGAGGGCTCGATTCCCCTGGCCTCCAGGCGTGCCGGCACAAACGCATCAATCGCATTGCGAATCCAAGCACGGTTTCGCACCACCGGCAATGCTGGCCGGGTCGGTGGCTGGAATGCCCAATGGCTGCGGCCATCGTCGGGCGTTTCGCGGGTTGGCGTCTTGGCTCCAGCGTCAATCCAGCGGGCGATCAGGGCAATTTGTTCCTCGGTCAAGGCTTCCTTTCCGAATGGCATGCGTGGCAGGTCGGTTCCCTGGCCCCGCAGCGCTTGCATCAGCAAGCTGGATTTACTGTTGCCCGGAACAATAGCCGGGCCGCGGCTTCCGCCACGTAGCAAAAACGCGACCGTATCCACACGCAGTCCGCTTTTGTGCGCCCGCAAACCGTGGCAACTGTAACAATACTGCCGTAGGATCGGCTTGACCTGGGTCAGGTAATCCACCTCTGTGTCCTGGCCAGGTGACGAACGCTCAGTTCTGGGCTGCGCCAGGACAAGATTCCACACCATTGTCGCAACGCCGAGGCCGCCAACCAACCAGCGTACGTCGCACACTTCATGCCAATACCAGCCACGCCTCATGGCGGATTCCCCATTCGCGGATCGCGACAGCGAACGCTTTGGCTCGCTGACTAACACCAGGCAGGATCGACTCAGGTCGATTTCAGGCAGGCTCGCACTTGTCCTCAGTCTAGGAAGTGCTCCGAGAGCTTCAATACCGGCCAGCGGGGTCTTGCTCTTGCGCCATGGGAAAATATGCCGCGTTGGTAGGAAGTTCGGCTCAGCCAGGTTCCAGCCGGCCAGCAAGCAGTTATCCGGTTTCGGCGGGTGGCTTGTCGCCATACGGCAGCCATTGCCGCAACCGCAAAACGGCCTGTTCTAAATAGCGACGGGTTGTGCGATGATCGGCCAGCACTTCCGGCGGCAACACTTGCGGTTCGCCCAGCACGATGACGATCCGCCGCCACCAATCGAACGGCTTATTGCGCATGGGTGGCCCATCTTTCCAGGAGAAGTAGCTTCCCCAGTTTCCTTCGATCCAGCAGGGCAGAACCGGCGTGTCGGGACGTTGATGCAGGATGTGCCACACACCCCGCTGAAACGGAGCTAGCAGCCGATTTTCTTCACGGCGAAGTCGGCCTTCGGGAAAGAGCACTACGCACTCGCCCGCATCCAATCGCGCGATTGCTTCATCCAGTTCCGGGGCTTCCCGGCGGGCAGTGGTTTCTTCGACGCGAATTACTCGCAGCACGTAGCGCATCAGCCAGTACAGGCCGGGCAGGTCGTAAAAATCGCTGGTCATCATCGGTGTCAATCGTCGCGGCAACACTTTCCCTAACCACAACGGGTCAAGCCAGGCCGCATGATTGGCGACGACCAGAAGCGGCCCACGCCACGGTATCCAGGCCCGGCCCGGCCCGAGACGGCGAATCCGATACACGAAAAACGCTGGCACCGCTGCCGTCAACTCCAACCACTCCCGCAGCCAATACACCTGCGCCGCCATGCTCAGCACGGCCAGCAGCGAGCACAGGAAGACACTCTCAGTAGCCAGCCAGCTTTCCGAATGCAGCCCAGCCAGCCACGACAGACCCAGCAATAGACTGCCCAACCCTAGCCAACCGGGCAGGCTCGCCGCCGGACACAGCGCCACTAAGCGAGCTAGTGTTGCCGCCAACCCGCCTATGCTCGCCGCCAGCGCCAGCGAAGGGCCCCGACTATGCTCGGCTCCCACCGTTTGCCACGCTACAACCGCCAGCGTGCACCACATCGCATACGGCAACCAGCCGACAACACGGAACGGGTGATTTCCCAGAAGCAACGGCACCATGCCCGCGACCGCCGCCGCTTGCCACATCATCACGTTATCCGAAATGTTGGCCTCCTGGCCCACTGTTCTGCTCTGTGTGCCGATCCCCAGGCCGAATCCACCCAGCATGACCAGCAGCATGCAGGCTTCCACGGCGTCCTGCCGCGAAGCCAGCCGCATGGGCGGCATACTCCGTCGCCAGACCGTTACGTGTCGCGGCAAGGCTTCCGGCCCCTCAGTTTCATGTCGCCACTTTACCACCGCCGCCAGAGTAGCTCCGACGGCAAGACCGCCCACAGCAGTCGCCATGCCCGGCGAAAAATGTATGCCCAGCACGTTTCCCATTGCCCAGGACACCACCAGCAGCGCCACCAGCAAACCGGGATATACATCCACGTCACGAGCTGCTGCCCCGCACCGGCTCAGGCGAACAACCCAGCCCAGCCATTCCAGCGTCCAATAAACGATTGCCAACCACTCCGGGGCACCCCCTCTCCCTGCCATTCCTGTAGCCAGAACTGCCAGCTGTACCGCAGCAATGCTAACCATAGCCCAGCCTCGGGCGATGCGACCGCTCAGCAATCGCGCAAAGCCCAGAAAAACCACAAGGCTTGCCCAGACCAGCGCCCAGGTAGCACGTTGCATACCGGGACTGATTCGCAATACCACGTTCGCCGCCAGTCCGCTGACCGCTGCGGTCAGGACGAACGCCACCAGGCGTGCCCAGCTTCGCCACCGCATATCCGCTAGCTTAGCACTCCGAGCTGCCGATACCAATCTTCGCCGTCCGTGTTGGAGCGCCTACAATGACCCATACCAGTCCTAAAACGATGTAAACGCCATATCGGCCAGGCACCCTGGGAGCGGATCGCGTTGCGTGGCTCCTGCGATAGCCGCGATCGCCAGCCAACGTGCCAGGCCCGCAGCGAGGGCAATACGGTGCTCCGACCTCTGTGCGCCAGCCGAACCGTTTTCCTCTCGGTAGCCGCCATACTCGGCGCCTCCGTCGCTCATGCCGCCGCCGACAAACCCCTGGATGCGGAACAGGCGGCACGTCGGCTCACGGACCTAGGCGCACGCTTGCTTCGCGCTGAGCAAGTGCCCGACCAACCAGTTATCGGCGTAGTGCTCAACAAATCCACCGTCAAGGATGCTGATCTCGAACCGCTCGCGGCATTTCCCGAGCTGCGAATGGCCGACCTGGCTCAATGCGACATTCACGGCGATGGGTTGAAATACCTGAAAAATGCCCAGCATCTCCAGGCCATCAACCTCAACGATACCCCGCTTGAGGACGCCGGTCTGCAGCACCTGAAAGAACACCGCGAATTGCACACTCTTTTTGCCGCCAATACACGTATTACTTCCAAGGGCCTCGCCGAACTCCGGGATATTAGAACCATCAAGCAACTCATGTTGCGAAAAACCAGGATTGACGACGACCTAGTCGGTAAGTTTCCGCAATGGTGGCCAGACTTAGAGGCACTCTATTTAGGCGAAACCGCTCTAACCGATAAGGCCGCCAAGGCTATTTCCTCGCTTCGCGGCTTGCAACATCTTGACCTGGGTGCTACTCACTTCACTGATGCCGGCGTTCGCGCCCTGTCACCCTTGACGAAATTGCAAGCCCTGTGGCTGGAGAACCTCCCTAAACTCACCGACACCGGGGCTGTTATCCTCCGCTCCATGCCCGAACTTCGGCAACTCAGTCTTGGCAATACTGCCATCGGCGACGCTACGGCACAGCACCTGGCAGACAAAACTAAGCTCCGCACTCTCTATTTACACATGACCCGCCTCTCGGATAAGGGACTTGCGAATCTGGAAAAACTCACCGACCTGGAAATACTGGAGCTCAGCGGGTGCAAAATTACCGACCAGGGCCTTCGGTATCTGAAAAACCTGAACGCTCTCAAGCACCTGGGTTTAGCCGCGACGCAAATCAAGGGAGACGGCCTGGCCCACATTCGGGCCACTGATACGCTCGTATTTCTTAATCTCTCCTATACGCCCCTGAACTCATCTAGCCTGGAACATATCAAGGACTATAGACAATTGCAGCATCTCGATTTGTCGCATACACCGATTGGCGATGCAGGATTGAAGTCCCTTTCTGGTCTTAATCGGTTACGCCGACTCAATCTCGCGGCAACCAAAGTCACGGGAAGCGAATTGCGGTCACTGGCCGGCCTGCAATTCCTGGAAGAATTGCATCTGGAACAGACGCCCCTGACTGCCGCGGGTTTGCTTCAGGTTGCTGACATTCGGTCCTTGAAAGCGCTCTATATCCAGGGATGTAAGATTCCCGAGACGGCAATTGCCAAATTCCAGGGATTGGCTCCCACCGTCATTGTGGTACGCCAATAACATGAGAAGTTTTCACGGCTGAGGTCTTCCTTATGGCGAAAGCGAGCGATGTCTTGATTATAGGTGGCGGGGTCATCGGTCTGACCACGGCTTACTTCTTAGCCAGGCATGGCGTCCGCGTCACCGTCACCGAGGCCGGTGAATTCGGGCGGGAATCCAGTTGGGCCGGGGCGGGAATTATCTCTCCCGGTCATGCGCGACGGGCTCAATCACCGCTGGGCAGACTTCGCGCGCTCAGTGCCAGCTTATTCCCCCAGCTGTCCAGCGAACTCCAGGAGAAAACCGGTGTCTGCAACGGTTACTGGATTTGCGGCGGCCTGGAACTGCGCCGTTCCGCGGATGCTCTGGAAAAGCAACGCATCGAAAACCTGCTTCGCCAGGAGCAAGGTGAAGGGGCTACCTGCGAAGTCTTAGAGGGGGATCAGCTTCGCCAGCGCCAGCCGGGTTTAGACCCGGATTTGCCCGGCGCCGTGTATTTTCCCGAGATGGCACAACTACGCAATCCCTGGCATATCCGTGCCCTGGTAGCCGGTTGTTATTTGTATCAAGTCGATATGCGCCCTTATACTCCGGTGGTGGACCTGGTACGCGAAGGCGACCGTATCCTCGGGGTCTGGACACCCCAGGAACGGCTGGTGGCGGATAAGTTTGTCGTCTGCACCGGGGCTTGGACGGATCGCCTCCTTCAGTCGTTGGGGCTAAGTTTGGGCATTCGTCCAATGCGCGGCCAGATCGCGCTGTTGCGGTGTGCAACTCCGTTTTTGCGCCATATTATCATGGGTGGCGACGAATACTTAGTACCCCGACCGGATGGACGAGTATTAGTCGGCTCCACCGTGGAAGATGCCGGCTTCGATAAGCGCACTACCGCCGAGGCTATCGCTCACCTCCTGGCTACTGCTTACCGCTGGGTACCAGCTCTAGCCAGGGCGGAGGTGGAGCGTTGCTGGGCCGGACTTCGCCCAGGTAATCCCGATGGCAAACCCTTAATCGGCACCGTTCCTGGCTGGCGCAACCTCTACATTGCTGCCGGGCACTTTCGCTCCGGGATCACTTTATCCCCCGGTACGGCCCAGATACTGAGCGAACTAATCCTTGGGATGCCGCTAAGTATCCCTATCGAGGCATTTTCTGTGGAAAGGCTTACGGCCTGATTGACCGGAAACTCGGCTCAGAAACTTAGGTATGCCATCTACAATCAGGCAGAGACAACCACCTTGCGGGCAAACGATGTGCGACCCTGGCTGCGCAAAATGACCGAATTTATAGGTCAGTCTTAGCCGCGAGAACTTTATTCCCCGCAGGTATCAACTGAGCACAGGCATGGGGCACGATGGTCGCTGAAAAGTCTGATCCCGAGCAAGCTGCCCAACGCTATATCGCGGGTTTGGATTATCTGGCGCAGAATCTGCGCTTAGATAACGGCGAGGAATTTTTTTTAGAGCAACTCCGTTACAGTCAGGCTTTGGTGCGCAACTATTTGTTGCCGTGCTTGCAGAGCAATCCGCCTCAGCATTGGCATGTCGCCGTGGTAGGCGGTGCGGCTGCGGGGAAAAGCACGGTTGTCAATATCCTGCTGGGGCAGCCTGTGGCCGAAACTAATCCCCAGGCAGGCTATACCCGCCATCCAACCGCTTTCTGCTTAGCTGGTCTCTCTTTTACCCATCCGTTGACCGTGCTTCGCCCGGTTCCGGGACCGGTGCCTGGCAACGCGGATGAAGATATTTTCGATATTCGCATCGTGCCAGCTATATCCGATTGGCCGAATCAACTAGTTGTTTGGGACAATCCTGATATGACGACCATCCACGCGGCCAAATATATCTGCCGGTTATTAGAAATTTTGGGACTCGCAGACCTTGTCGTTTACGTGGCTTCAGTGCAGCGTTATAATGATCGTGTCCCCTCAAACTACCTCCGCATGCTAGTGGATTCGGGTAAACCCGTGATCGCTTGCCTGACGAGAGTTCCGGAGCGGGAAAGTGATTCGGTCCGCAATCATTTTTTTCACGAGGTTCTTGAAAACATCGCCCCTTCCAATCCGATACCTTGCGTCGTCATTCCGGACAAATCGTGGAGGGAACTGACCGACCCGCAGGCTATGGCGGATTATCGTCAGCAATTGTTAGGCCATCTCCGCGATTGGCTTGCTCAGGGACTGCAACTTCGTCGCCGCATCGCGGAACGGGGATTGCGGTTTCTACAGGCGTTGGAATCCCGTTGCTCACAACTGGCCGCTCCGCAGCTGAAGAACCTTCATGACTGGCAAGACTTAGCTTCGAAGCAGCGGCACCTGATTCTCGAACGCTATCGCCGCGAATTCCTCGAGCGGGAACGCCTGCCTATCTTTGATGAAGCCATGGTTCGATTGCTGGAACTATTAGAGTTACCAGGTTTTGGCAGCTATATAAGCACAGCATTGAGGATATTGCGGTTGCCCTGGCAGGGGCTGAAAATGGTCTGGAACCATTTGACCGGCAGCAACGTCAACCCGGCCTTGCAATCGGAGCGAGCGACCATCCTGCAAGCTGTCGAAACAGCTCTAGCTAACCTCTGGCGCGAGGTAGAGCGTCGCCGCTATGCAGACATCTTCTGGCAGGAACTCAGTGAATATCTTCATCCCAATTCGCCGTTCCCGGAACAGGTCCGCAGCGAGGCTGAAAGACTTTTTGCCGATTACGAACGCGCCCGGCGGAACTATGTCGAATCGCTCGCTTGCGGTATCTATCGCGATTTGCAAGCCAACCCCTTGATCCTCAATACACTCAGAGCTACGAAAGTGACAGTGGAACTGGGCACTATCGGGGGCATTCTGCTTACCGGCGGTCTGAATGTGTGGGACCTGATCTGGCTACCACTGGCCACCTCCTTGATTCAGGCATTGACGGAGTACCTCGGTCAGCAATATGTGGAAACCCGCCGTGCCCAGGCTAAGCAAGCGCAACTGGCCATGCTGAAGGCGTCGCTACTGGAGCCCTTGTGGAAGAGCGTCGTACAATGCCAACCAGTCCGCCCATGGCAGGAACTCCAACAAACGATAGATAACCTGCCTGGCTGGCGCAGCGAGTTCAGTCAGGCTCTGGATGCCAGGCTGAATCCCCACTGAACATCCAGTCCGGTTACTCAGGTAGCGCTTCATGTCCGGCAATGGCTTGGAAAGGGACTTTCCGCGGCATTTAGCGAAAAATCTAGAGCAACTTGCTCAAAGTTTAGACGCCTGGCTTAAGCAGGAGCATTCCTGGCCATTTGACCCAGGGCGGCTGCATTGTTTGCAAGATGCCACGGATGACCTGAACCGCGAAGCCCGGAAACTGGCTGCCGGTAAAGTTTACGTGATCCTAGTCCTTATGGGCGGTACAGGTGTGGGCAAATCCACTTTGCTGAATGCCCTGGCCGGAGAAAGCATAGCGCAAACGGGCATCCTGCGGCCAACCACACGGCAACTTACCGCTTATATTCATAAGGCCCTGAAGGGCGAATCTCTGCCACCTGTAATCTTAGACCATAGCGTTTGGCATGAACAGGATTCCCTCGCGAATAAGATCATCGTGGATGCTCCGGATCTTGACAGCAGGGAACTGGACAATTACAGGCGTCTGCAACAGATATTGCCCTACGCAGATATCATCCTGTATATAGGCTCGCAGGAAAAATATCATGATCAGGTTGGTTGGGAACTCTTTCGTCAATATAGCACTCATAAAGCGTTCGCCTTCGTGCTGAATCGTTGGGACGAATGTATAGGTCGCGAACAGACGGGGGCTCGCCCCGATCTCGATTGGCTGCATGACCTGCAGCGCGAAGGTTATAAGAATCCCCTGCTGTTCCGCGTCTGCGCGCGGTTCTGGATCGACCAGGTTCCGCACGAGTGTCCGGCGGGTGACCAGTTTCAGGAGTTACGACGATGGTTAGAGGCGGAGTTAGGGGAGAAAGAACTGTTGGCGATCCGGCAGACGAACGTAGAGTCTATACTGCGCCAATGCCAGGAACACTTAGACAGCTTGATTTCCTCGCTTGCTGCTAATTTGGACCGAACTAAGCGTAGCTGGGAGACTATACTGCAAGAAGCTGCCGAGCAATTCCTGAAACGATGCGATCTTTTTTTTGAGAGTCGGCAGCAGCAGATCGGCGACGTTTTGCGGCTGGAAGCGTTTCGGAGGGTCTCCGGTTGGCTGGCGCGAACTATTGGATGGTTCCGTAATTGGCGCACACCCGGCACCGCAAGCAATGCCGAGGGAGAAACCTATATCCGCACGCGGCTGGTGGACTTGGTTACTGAGTTGCTAGCAGACCTTGGGGACAGTTATCTGCGGCATTTCGGTGAGCATCTTACCAACCGGCTTTTGGCCGAGGCGGTCAATTGCGGTGTGCCCGCGATTTTATTAGACGGTCAATTGCGACAAATAGGCGAAACTGACTGGCGGGGATTCTGGCATGAGCAGATTTGGGACGCTTTATTACACTGGCGGCAGACCGCCTGGCAGCCACACGGCTGGCGACGCTGGTTATACTCGATAATAAACTGGATGCCAGGACGACTAAGCTGGCTTGCCGGTTTCGCGGGACTGAGCGTTCTGCTGTATCGCATGTTTTTTTCTACGGCCCCTTATTCCCCAGGATTTAGCGATGCTTTGTATTTCCTGGTGCCGTATTTCCTGGTCGAAGGAGTGAGCTATTTTCTTGCATATCGGTTGTCTTTGCACGACCCCAATGAGCTTATCCAGGCCACGTACCAAAATGTGCAGGCACGTGCAAAGGAAAAGCTCTGGCAGATGTATAGTGCACTATTAGAGCAATTGCGGCAGGAACGTGACCGGGAGCGAGAAGCATTAGAGGACGTGCGTAAGCAAGTACGCGACGTTCTTAAGAGCCTGGAGCGAAAACGGCAAGTAATTACCTCGGTCAAGCGCCTTTATGCTCAAACGGAAAACCAGGCCTAGGATCGGTCATTTCACTTGTGAAGTCGGTGCCTGGGCATTGTAGCGATAGGGAACCGTGTTATCCGTTTGCTCGGGCGGTGGTTCGTAAGGTAGCGAAAGGAGGAAAGCGACTAGGTCGTCCAGTTCCTGTTGGCTGAGATGGCTTGTTTTACCATGCCTGTCCTGGCGATTATAAGTGGTCAACACTTCGTGGAGGGTTCGCGCTTTGCCGTGGTGCAGATACGCTGTATTGCGATAAATGCCGAGCAAGGTCGGGGTATCGTATTTCGGCCCGATCTTCTCGGTGGGATCATCACCACCGGTACCAACGTCATGTAACTGGAAGGGGCGTTTCAGGGAACTGTCTGTATAGTAGGGTCCGCGATGACAGTTCGCACAGCCCGTGTCCGCACGGAAAAATATAGCTTTTCCGCGTTCACCAGCCGGACTAAGCTTGCCCGGTGCCGGAATGTGGGGACTCAGACGAAAGACAAACGAATTTGTATAGATGGCGAGGGCGTCTAAGTCCGCAGAACGGCCAGCAAGTTTCTCTTCGAGCTCAACGGGTTCAAAAGCGATTTTAGGCTCGATGGGTCCAGGCAGCAAACCACGCCCTAACATGAGGCGTCCGCGGATGGTGTACTCGAAGTCCTGGACTTCGTCGCGATCGGCGGACCAGTGCAGCGGATGCGTATGAGCCAACCCGAACAGTTGGGGCGTACGACGCAAGCCTTCGGGATTCTGCCAGACGCGACCATCGTGGTGACCATCCGGGTGACAGGAGGCGCAGGCAATCCAGCGTCGGCTGGTCATAGGAGGTTTGGCCGTGTTGAATAAGACCTTGCCGCGCACCCATTCGGAACTTTTCGGCGGCTTGGTCACGGTAATCCGCGTAAGTGGACGCATTGTCATAGCGTCGTAAACGCCCACTTGGAAATCCAGCGTATTATAAATGTATAGCTCCTTACCATCGGGGCTAACGCGCACGGCCCGCGGATTGGTACCTACGGGAATAAGGCTGGTATTACCGCGGCGCTCAATTTCCTGATAATCGTCATCTAATACATTGCACAAATTCATGTCGTCGGTTCCGGCGTACACTATATAAAAGGTCTTGCCGTCGGGGGAAAGTGCACACTCCCAGGGATTGGTAGGAACGGCCAGGTTGTTGAACGTGTCCATAGAGATAACTGTGCGGCGTTTCGCGGATTTGGGCCGGTCCAAATGGATGATACTAAGCTCGGGAAATATAGAACCGGCACTATCCGCGATGTGCGTACGGGTGCGGATGTGCGGGATATAAGCTTTCGGTCGCTGCGGGTGAATTACTACATTGCGAGCCAGGTTGTATTGCTCATGTCCGGGAAAGTGATCCGCGACCTTACCACTGGGAAGATCAATGACATAAAGGTCGGCGTTGTAATAGCCGGTCACATAAAGCTTGGTTTCATCGGGAGATAGAGCCAGGCCGCGTATGAATCGCGTCACGGGAATTTCGCGAATGACCTGGAATCTGGCTGGATCGATTTCGCTGATCGTTCCCCAGTAGTCGTGGGTCACCCAGAGCTTGCGGCCGTCCCGACTGGAGACGATGCCGTAAGGTTCGTTGGCCACCCGCAAGCGGTGCAGCACCTGACGTTGTTCGGTGTCGAGAAAAACGACTTCGTCGGTCCAGTTGATAGTGACGGCGGCCAGGGGCCCGGAGCCAATCCAGGTAACGCCCTCCGGTCTCTCGCCGACGGGGATTTCCGCCAGAAGTTGGCGGGTAGTCAAGTCCACGATGCTGACGGAACCACTGTCGGTGTTGGCGACCAATAACCGCCGGCCATCGGGGCTGACGTCGAGCAAGCTGTTAGAGTTACCGGCAAAAGCAACGCAAGGGAAGAACGCAATCAGCAGCCAGCTCAGGGTGGCACGGTGCATGTTTCTGTCTCCGCTAGCCATTGCTCCAAATCGAGGCGTCAAAGCAGGACTAGGTATGGGTTGGCTAATACTGCGAAGGAGTGTTGCCTAGTTAGAAAACGACGGTTGTTGCGTCAAGAGTTGAGGATACAATACTGGTGCGCTAGGGAGAATTGGGACTCGCGAGGAAAGACAGAGGGAGTACCTGATGTGCCGGCAGAAGCTGGTCGGAACTTGGATTCTGGCAGCCGTAGCTGCTATGCTGGGACTGGCGTGCAGCGGCTTGGCCATCGGCCCGGATGAAAAACTCTGGGACGACATCGTGAGCAAAGGCGTGGCTTATCTCCGAAGCAGCCAGGCCGCTGATGGTAGCTGGAGCAAGGAGCGGAGCCTGGGGATCAGCGGCGTGGTCATGACCGCGCTATTACGGAGCGGAAAACTGCCGGATAACGATCCGTCTATAGTTCGCGGCTTGCGGTTTCTCGAGTCGCTGGTCAATCCCCGCGAGGGGCACATTGCCGGCGAAAATCCCCGCGACCAGTTGAAGAATTACGTTACTTCGGTGAACGTGATGGCCTTTGCCGCAGCCAACAAGGATGGCCGCTATAACAAGATCGTCCAGGATGGCGCACGCTATCTCAAGATGCTCCAATGGGACGAAGGCGAAGAGATTCTGCGAAAGGATAACCGCTATGGTGGTGCTGGCTATGACAGCAAATCGCGTCCCGACCTGTCCAACACGCAATTCTTTATTGACGCGTTGAAAGCGGCGGGTGTACCGCCGGATGATCCGGCTTATCAGAAGGCGATTATCTTTGTCAGCCGGTGTCAGAATCTGAAAAGCGAATACAACGACCAGCCTTGGGCCGGCAAGGTCAACGACGGTGGGTTTATCTACACTTGCGCTGGCGACCCGGAAAGCAAAGCGGGCGATGACCTGCGCAGTTATGGCAGTATGACCTATGCCGGTGTCAAAAGCCTGATTTATGCCGGCGTCAGCAAAGACGATAAGCGAGTGCAGGCAGCCTGGGAATGGATCCGCCGTAACTATACGGTGGATCGCAATCCGGGTTTTCCGCCGGGTCGGGATCAACTGGGGTTGTATTACTACTACCACACCATGGCTAAGTGTCTGGATGCCATGGGCGCGGACTACGTGGAAGATGCACAGGGTGTCAAGCATGATTGGCGAAAGGACATCACGGAAGCCCTGGCCAAACGACAGCGCCCGGACGGAAGTTGGGTTAATCCAGCCGATCGCTGGATGGAAGGAGACCCGAATCTGGTTACCGCTTACGCCTTGCTGGCCCTGAGTTACTGCAAACCGAAAAAGTGAGTCTGAATTAGACTCGGCATCACCAGCAGGAGCGGTGAGCAAGAGCCCGGCGTGATTGACCGCTTCGCGCTGGATATTCGCCTGGACCGCAGGCTGTGAACGACGTTGGAGCTAGGCCATTCGGAACAGCAGGTGTCAGCTCCCCGTGCAAAGAAGGCATACCCCGGCTTGCTGATTCGCGCGGAGAAGTTCTCGTCAACAAGCGCGGGAGCGGTGGTCGTCAGCCCGCGGTGCCAAAAGCGGCTTCAGCAACTCCCGGATAAGCCGCTGGGCTTGCTGTTGGTGCGGGAGTTTCAGTACTCGCGCACCAGTTCCTTCATGCCGCGGCTACGGCGATATTCTTTTTCCCGCTCGACCATGATGTCAAGCAATTGCAACACGGATTGGCGTGGCACTCCCTGGCGCAACAGGTCGTAAACGTAAAGGGAGGTGGCCAGGCGGTAATCGGGCCAGTCGGCCTGGTAGTAGCCGGTATCCAGAAGTTGACGGGCGCGATAAAGGTAAGTTTCTACGATAGCCTTGCGGTTGGGCCAATAGTCCGGGAGTTGGTCGATCCAGGGCATAGCGGCATAGTCGCTGGGTTCAAGGGAATAAAAGTGAGCAAGCAGGTCGCGAGCTCGCCGCACGACTTCCGGATGGGACGATTGCAAGGCCTCTTCCAGCAAATGGACCGTCAACACACCGTCGGTATCGCGAACCCGCCGAGCCAATTGCTGGTGAGCGGCCACGCGGACGGCATACTGCGGATGGCTGAGTCGACAAATCCAGAACCCGCTCTCGAACGAGTTCGAGAGCCACAGCCAACTGACCAGGAACGGGAACTCAAACATAGCCAACCCTCCCGGGTTTGGCGTGCCTGGTGCATGTGGCGACGCGCCAGCGCCGCCGGCACAGGCGCGCAAGCTTAGTTTGGCTTGTTCTTCCGTAAGGGGACTATTGCAGGCCGACCGGCCACAATCCTGACAGGTAGGATTCCTTGGACGGGACCGCATCCGGGCGGGTCAAGGGTTCCCACCCTGTTCCGGTTCGGCCATCCGTAGCCCAATCAGGCTCCTTCTGAGCCTGGGGGAAGCCCTCGCCGATCTGCCTCTTTCCTGACCTCGTGTAAAAATTATATGCCAAAACGCCGTACCGACGCAAGTCCAATCCTAAGTATCGGCAGGGACAGAATTTTTTCTTACGAAAATCGTCAGGCATCCGATATGCCAACCGCTTGGCTATTGCCTATAACATCAGCATAACCGCCAACACTCCTCAGAGAAGGCCGCAGCCGCAATTGTAAATCCCGCTACACGACAATGGACGTGGGAGGCGAGAACTATGGCCGGCGCCGAATCTTCGGTTTCTCTGGCTACAAGCAGCCTGCTGGCTACAGTGAAGTCGGAGCTGATCGCGTACTTTCGCCATCTCGCTCAGCGGGTAGAACGGCACATCCTGGCCATTCCCGAGGAGCGACTCTGGGACAAGCCCTTTCCGTTCGGTAACAGTCTCGGCCACCTGATTCTGCACCTTACCGGTAACCTGAATCACTACATCGGAGCCGGAATCGCTGGCACCGGTTACGTACGTAATCGCCCGTTAGAGTTTACCGATCCCAACCGCTATCCCAGAGAGCAGCTGTTACAGCGGTTCCGCGAAACTGTGGACATGGTCGCGCGCACGATCGAAGGGATGGATGAGTCGGCTTTACTGAAGCCAGTGCAATTTCCGGATCGCCATCCCATTGCCACGCAATTTGGGCTGCTGGTCGTGTGTGCGTCGCACATGAACAATCATATTGGGCAGATGGCCTGGCTGGTTCAGGCGCTGGGCGGGAGGACGGGCGAACCGCCAGTCTGGTAGGTGCGGTAAACGATGTTGGTGGACAAAATGTCGAGCAGTTCGGTTGCAATAGAAGTAAACGTGAGGAAAAATGGGAAATTTTCGTAGAACCGGGTTGACGATCCCTGAATTGTCCGCTAATATCATTGCAGCCTGGTTAAATTCCCGCAGCAACGCAGATTTCCCAGCCTTCGCCGGGAAGGCTGGTGCAAATCTTCAGAGCCACACCAGGTCCTAGAGGAGGGTCTCGCACCATGTACAGCCTTGCCTTGCTATTGGCGCTGAATGTGGGCACAGCGCAACCGACAACGCATTTTGACGGGGCGTGTGCCGGCGCTTGCCAGGGGGTGGCAGCTTGCCACGGGGCGGCTGCATGCCACGGCGGTCTGCTGAGCCGTCTGCACGCGCGGATGGCATGCTTCGGTGCTTGCCACGGGGCTGCCGCTTGTCATGGCGCCGCGGCTTGCCATGGCGCCGCCGCTTGCCACGGGGCGGCTGCATGCCACGGCGGTCTGCTGAGCCGACTCCATCGCCATCGCGCTGCTTGCTACGGTGCCCGCGTCGGGGCTGCTTGCGTCGGTGGCCATCCGATGCCGGTCGAACCGGCTAAGCCGAAAGAGCCGGAAAAGATTCCAGTCAAACCGGCCGAGAAGAAAGCAGACCTGGGCAGCAAAGCCAGCCTGGTTGTTCTGCTGCCGGAATCGGCCAAGCTGTACATTGATGGCGAACCGACCAGTCAGAGCGGCGCCCTGCGCAGCTTCATCACTCCGGAATTGCCCGCTGGCAAGACCTTCTGTTACACGCTGATCGCGGAGATGCCCACTGGTGAGCGTCTGGAACGGCAGGTGACATTTCGCGCCGGCGAGCAAACCGAAGTTGATTTGCGGACGTATGCCATCAGCCGCTAACTCAACGCACGCTCCAGCGGGCTAAACCTTCGACTCATCGCAGCGAACCGGGAGCACAGGACTCCCGGTTCTTTTTATGTCGCAATTTTTCGGTGTCACTGTTTCCGAAAGCCAGTCGCCGGCCGAAATCGACCGATATCCGGGGTGCCAACTCGGTTATCCGAAAGGTGTTTTGTTCGGGTGTTCGCTCAGGCCGCGTTTGGAAAAAATACGGAATGACACTTGCATGGCCTGTTCGGCTTTGTACAATAGGCGTATAGCAGGCAGTCCGTTTGCGGTACATCTGGTGCCATTCGAAAGCAACCGGATACCGTGAGCGAGACGACCGCACAAGAGGCCAGTTGAGTTGTCGGGAACAGAGAAGCCAGGAACAGCGGCGTAACCCGCGTGGATATCAGGAGCGGGGTACAAGCCGATTGATGACCCGGAACGCGGCGTCGGCGTTCCGCACAGCATGGAGGTTAGCGCGGGCCGAAGGATTTCTTCGCCTGCACCTGGACCGAGCCGGGAGCCAACCATGAAACTGAGTCTGCTGGTGAAGCGTCAACAGGGTGGTTTCCAGGAAATTCCCATTCGGCTGCCGCAGTTTCTGATCGGTCGGGATCCGGACTGTCATCTGCGGCCTGTGAGTCCGTTGGTGAGCAAACGGCATTGTGCGATCTTTATACGTGAAGGTAAAGCGTTTCTGAAGGATTTCGAGAGCACCAACGGCACGTTTCACAATGGCCGGTTACTCAAGGGGGAAATTGAGCTGGCGGACGGCGACGAATTCAAAGTGGGCCCACTGGTGTTCAAGGTCAAGCTGGTGCAGGAGCAAACCGGTAGCAGTCCGAAAATACCTCAGGTCAGTGAAACCGCTTCGGAAAAACCCGCCGCCAGACCGGCCGAGACAAAGCCCGCTGCCAGAGCAGCCCAGGCCAAATCGGACGCATCGAAACCTGCCGCCAGTCCTGACAATCTCGAAGAACTGATCGCCCAGGAACTGCTTCTGAATGTGGACAAAACCAGCGGTCAGCCGGTGCCCTCCAGTGAGCGATCGGTCGAGGACCTGGGCGGCAGCACCATTCTGGAGCTTCCAAAAAGCACCGATACCTCTCTGCAAAATCCGGTTTCGCCGGAAAAAAAGGAGGAATCGGCTCCGAAAAACCCGCAATACGACGCCCGCGCCACGTCGGAAGCGGCCAAGGCCATTTTGGACAAATATCTGCGTCGGCCACGCACTACCGGTTAGCCTCGCGGTGCTGTCTCGGGTATGCGGCAACGACGCCGACCTTCCGAGCGAACGTCAGCTGGGCGTGATGCTACCGAGTCCCGCCCGATCGCGGCGTTGGCTGCTACGCACCGAAAGCTTGCTCCCGCGGTTCTGGGTCCACGGTTTCCCGATCTACCAGGCAAGGATTTCGCTGACGCTTTCGCGCGGGCGTTGCTGGATTGGTTTGGGAAGCATCGCCGGGAGCTTCCATGGCGACAGACGCGCGACCCGTATGCGATTTGGGTCAGTGAAGTGATGTTGCAACAAACCCAGGCCGCCACCGTGGTCAGGTATTTTCAGCAGTTTTTGCAGGCGTTTCCCGACGTGCGATCGCTGGCGCGAGCTCCTACGCAAGAGGTGCTGCGTTTGTGGCAAGGGCTGGGTTATTATCGCCGAGCACTGGCAATGCAGGAGGCAGCGCGGCTGCTGGTGCGTGACCACCATGGCCAACTGCCCCGAGACCCGCAACTCTGGCAACAGTTGCCCGGAGTGGGGCGATACACCGCTCATGCCATTCTTTCGCAGGCCTTCGACTTGCCCTTGCCCATTGTAGAGGCCAACTCCGCCCGCGTTTACGCCCGAATGTTTGCCTGTGATCAACCGCTGGAATCGCCGTCAGTGCAGCGCTGGCTCTGGCACGTGGCTGAGCGCCTGGTGCCGACTCGCGGAGCGGGTCATTTCAATCAGGCGATCATGGAGTTGGGCGCGACCGTCTGCATGGCCCGGCGACCGCATTGCGAACAATGCCCGGTCACCACTTTTTGTCGAGCCTATCAGCGAGGTCAAATGGCACGTTTGCCAGTTCGCCAGCAGCGACCTAAGACCAGTGCTGTAAACGAAATCAGCGTCGTGGTGCAGTGGCGTTCGCGCTGGCTGCTTCTGCAACGTGCTGCCCGGGCAGAACGCTGGCCGTCCTTGTGGGAATTTCCCCGTGCGGAAATGCGGCCCGGAGAACTAGCCGATGACGCCGTGCTGCGCGTTTGCCGTGAACTTACGGGTTTGGAGGTCGTACGCGATCGTTTCCTGGCTCACATTGGTTATAGCGTAACACGCTTTCGCCTGGTCATGCAGGCTTGGTCAGCGGTCCGGCAAGCGGGGCGCGTCCGCTTGACATCGCTGCATGCGCAGGCACGCTGGCTCACCCCACAGCAAACCCTTGCCCTTCCCCTCAGCACGCCACAGCGCCGACTCCTGGCCGTGCTCGCTGACCAGATTTTCTAACGACGACAACAACCCGCGCTGGAATCTCGGACCTTATCTTTCATGGGGACGAGACGTAGGCGGCTAAAATGAAAAATCGGCCGCGCGGAGGCTTGCCGAGAGGGAGGTTCATCCCGAACCGCCAGGGGGAGTTGTCCGCAGATGGGGTCAGAGGAAAAGGGCCCCCGCGCGGCCTGTAGCTGCTGGAAAAGTTGACCGCTACTGCAGGTCGTTTTGATTGACGACTTCCCCACCAGCACGTGTGCCCAGCGCCCGCCACACCGGCAGGCTGATGGTGTTGCGAATCTGTCGCGCCGAGCCATCCATGAACAGGACGTTGACGCCGCCAGGATGATAACTCCGCGAGGTAATGATGGCGTAGCTCGGACAGGTTTGCGTGTGGCTCTCGCGTGCCGTGTTCACATCCACGTCGTAAACGTTGCCGTTGTTGGTATAGGGAACCTTGGTGTTAGGCGGCAGGGTGAAAGTGACACCCGTCTGGTGCACCTTGCCATCCACCCATTCGGTGTGGCCGTTGTCTCGGAATGTGCCGCTAACGTAAGCCATCGCCGCATTGTAATCAGCTGGGGGTGGTACATTGAGGGCGTTAGGGTTACAGCTGTTAGCAAGGTACGGAGTCCAGGCTTTGACCTCGGCATAGCCAACCGTGTTGCTGGTGCCGTCCAGAATCTCCGAGATTTGCCGCGGATACGTATGGGAGAATACTCCGTCCCCGGAAAGTCCGCTGGGTGCGTGATAGACAAACCACACTCCCAGGTTGGCTCCGTAGTTGATGGGGAATTGAATCTGCCCCGACGGCTCCACGAATGGTACCTTCTTAGTTTCCGACGGGCAAAGGAAAATCGGGATCGGTACACGGGAGACCTGCCAGTGCGATGGGTCGGAATAGGGAAGGGCGAAATTGATCTGGCGGTGCAAGTTGTCCTGCTCGATATACGGCAGCAAGCGCGCCTGTAGCGACCAGTTGTCCGTGTAACTGACGGCCGGCTGAATGATCATTGCCGGCGGAAAATAGTCGAGTTGCGAGTGGTGACTGTGCAACGCGATGCCGATTTGCTTGAGGTTGTTGAGACAGCGAGCCCGATTAGCCGCCTCACGGACGCGCTGGATGGCGGGCAGTAACAACGCCATCAGCAGCCCGATAATGGCGATGACCACGAGCAGTTCGATGAGGGTGAATGCCCGGGGACCTAGCCAGGGGAGCGCCTGAGAATCTCGCGATTCGGTTACGGCAGCGTGAGCTTCAGCAGCCTCGCTCAGGGGCCGTTGCCAAAGTCCCGTGGGCATTCGGAAACTGTGGATGGGTTGCATTGTGCAACTCCTTTTTGTGTTTCTAGCCCCCCAGCCTTAGTTCACCAGGCCGAGGTGCCAAGATGTTACTGAGACTCAGTCGCTTTTTGCATTAGCTTAGGAATTGCGGGTGAAGGTGGCAAGAGGGCTAGCTAAAATTTTTCCTGGTCAACTTCATAAGTGCCTATCTGGCAAGTACTTGTGGTCGTAATCGCCGTGCTAAAAATTTGGAAAACTTTTTCCGCGTTACACCGTGCTGCGCAAAACGGGCTGAACCAAGGAGAAACCGTATGGCAGACCCGGGTGGCATAACCCCATGCAACAATGGTCAGCTAAAAGCGACCCCGTCTCCGTTCTTTGGCTGGCAGAATTTCCAGACAGGTAGTCCACCAGCCGGTCAATATGGTGGCGATGAACTCTTCAGGGAGCCTTTCTTCCCGCATTTCGGCGGCCAGACGGTGATGGTCGTACTCCACCGGCACAAACTGCACTTGCAACTGCGGCGTCGCCTCCAGGATGGTGTACCAAACGCGTGTAGTGCCATCATTTTCCGGTCGGCCGAGCACGCCGACATTGACAAAATGCCGATCCGCGGTACTGCTGAATTCCGCATTACCCGGCAGGACTCGATGCCATTTCAAACCCGTGTGCGTAGCGCAGATGACATCTGCCTGGTAATTGTCGCAAAGCCAGCACAGAAATGCGGTCGAGGTAGTGGATTCCCACAGGAATTCGTTGATTTTGCGCGGGCTGCCGTGGCACAGCAGGACGCGATACCGTCCCAGCTGCAATCGCCATTGCAATGGCAAGGTGCCCAGCCAGCGACGGTTTTCCGGACTGGTATGCTCATAGGTGTACTGATAGGAGATGCGTGCGAAATGGTTATCGCGTGGGTCGGTATAACCGCACTGACAATCGGGCAGGTCGAGAGCCAGCGACTGGTCGTAGTTTCCCTGGATGCATTGGACGCGGTAATCCCGGATCAGAGGAAAGACACGATCGGGGTGAGGCCCGAAAGCGCCAAAATCGCCCAGGCAATAGATGGCGTCCACGCCGCGTTGCCGGATATCACGTAGAGCGGCGTCGAGGGCGAGATAGTTGTTGTAGATACCGCCAAAAAGGGCAATGCGTTCGGTCACGAACCTGCTCTCTCCGAAGGTTGCTCGCAGGAGTCGCATCGGGACCGGCGGAGGGCAGCCCACCGTGGGAAATGGTTAGCTCGCGGGAAGGTCACGAGGGCGTAGTAGTGGGCATTCACTTCCGCCAGGTCTTACCAGTCCCGTTGCTGTTCGGAGGCATTGGCGCAAATGGCGCCGTGGAGATAGCAAGTGTAGCAGGCCTGGTAGCGCAGTGCGAAGCCACCCAGGCCGGAACTCAGGTCTTCACCGAGTCGAGCATCCTCGGCTTCCAGCAAGATCGGGCAGACATAGATGCCTCGGTCGGTGACCACGCGAGCGTGACGGCACAGGAGTTGGTCAAGGTCGAAATCGTACAGCATCTCGGGAGTCACCCGTTCGTCGGGCTGATAGGGGCGACCGCGCATGGCTTCGGCGCCGATGCGTAATAGTGGCAAGATTTTGACGCGAGGCCGGCTGTAACCGTGGGCTTTTAACATCTCGACAAACCGGAAAAACAATTCGTGCGGCGATATGGACTCGTCCACATGAGCGACGGTGACGATCGGCAGGAAGCCATGCTCCAGCAACTGCTGTATGCCGCGCAAGGTGCGTGCAAAAACTCCCTGGCCGCGGACGGCATCGTTACTGGCGGGGTCGAAACCGTCCAGGGAAACGCGGAATTCCAGGCTATAAGGAGAGTTTGCCTCCGCGCGCGCCAATTCGCGTAACCAGTCGTCGCGGAGTACGGTAGCGTTGGTCAGGATGGTCACCGGACCGAGTTCGAGTGTGCGACAGACGATCGGCACCAGTTCGGGGTGTAAGAATGGTTCGCCGCCAGTAAAGTAATACTCCTTGACACCAAGGCGCACCGATTCGGCCAGCGCCCGTTCGACATCCTGGCGGCTTAGAAATCCGAAGCGGTCATTGTGAGGCGAACAAGAAATGAAGCAGTGTCGGCAGGCGAGATTGCAAAGTGTTCCCGTGATCTGGAACCAGAGGTCGTCCAGATGGGCCAGGTGCACTGTCGGTGCATCGCTTTCGAGTATTGGAAGTAAGGCCATCGCTTTCCCCTGCGCACGCCATCCAAATCGTGCCGTTAGCCTGACGTACCTCTGGCTGATCCCCCGCCAGTTTTCGGCAACTGTTCCAGCGGCCGAAAAATTTCACACACCGGTAAGCGAAAGCCCGGCAATACCTGCTCACCGTCCAACTCATTGTGCTCGCTCAAAATCACCCCTTGCCCACCAGGCCGATACACGTGCACACTCCGGGACTGCGGATGCACCACCCACACCAACTTCACTCCCGCATTCAAATAGTCCTGCACCCGCCGATCTACTTCGTAGCTCACATCATTCGGTGAAAGCACCTCCACCACCAAATCCGGTGGCACGGTGATGAACCCTGCAGAGCCTAGTTCCGGAGTCAGCCGTTCCTTGCGAATGAAAACCAGATCAGGCAACCGTATTTTGTCCGGATCATCGGGAAAGCAACGAAATCGTGCATCCGAGCCAGAAACACCCCCCGCCCCGTGCTGCTCACAGTACGCGTCCAAAAATCGGCCTAATCGAACCATCAGTGCTCCGGAAATCCAGGACATGGGTTTCTCCACCAGTTCGCCGTCCACCAGTTCGTAGCGGCGATCCTTCGGCAAGCGCAACAGTTCCTCCGGCGTTACCTTCGGCTTCTCCAACACCACACTCATCGCTCACCTCCTGAGCCATCACCTGTTCTGCACGGCGATCATGTTCACACCGGCGTTATGCCCTCCCGGTTATGGGCTGAACAATTTGTGCTGATAAAATCAATTCGCAGCCTTGTTCACGTTTCAAGCGTGCGTCGCGATCCCGGTTCAAGGTCAGTGCAGCAAGCCGTCCTGCCGTAACAGAGTCAACAAAGCTTCGATTTGCGCAAAACCGGCCTGAAGCAAAAAGGCCGACTGACGGCCAAAGCTTTTGGCACCTAGTAGGAAGAAATTTGGTTCTGGGTTGCGTAATGTTTCTGGGGCGCTGTCGGGCAGTTGCAGACAATCGCCGCTGTGTTGCAGCAAAGTGGCGGCCAGGCGCATCGGCCCGAGCGTGGCATAGCATTCGTGCACCTGCAATTCGCGGTAGATTTCGTAGTCAGGAGTGTAGCCGACGTGGGCCAGGATGTGTTCGACTTCCCAGGTTCGCATTTTGCCCTGAACGCGGGCATGAACGCGGAAGCCCTTTTCCTGGCCGAGAAACTCTACCGCCTGGACGTGGGCGTTGGGAACATGTTCGATATTGCCTTCGCCGCGTGTTGCCAGGCGGTTGGCCAGTTGCGCCAGGCGGTCGCGTTCCAGCAGCGGATCGTTGGGAAATCGGCGCAAAGGAGGCGGATCGCGACGCGTCAGCCAGATCGTCCAGGTAGCCGGGTCCTGCTCGGCCAGTTTCGCCAACTCGCAGATGGCGGTGGCGGCGCTATAACCGGAACCGATCACCATGATGCTGCGCCCGCGATAATGAGCGCGGCGCTGACCGGCGAGGTCCTCGAGGTGGTAGCGGATATGAGGCTGGGCCGCTAATTCGCCCAGGGCGGGGATTCCACCTTCTCCCAACCAGCGGTGTCGGCCGTAGGTGCCGGTGCAGTCCAGCACGAGGTCCGCTTCCTCGATGCGTTCCTGCTGGCCCTGGCGAAGCAGGATGCGGAATGGAGCGGCGGATCGCTGTCGGCTGCCCGGCAGGTCTTCCTTGAGATACTGAGCGCGGCCAACCTGGAGCACCTGGGTCTGGGTATAGATGCACTCGCGCAGCCAGTGAGTGGCGGCAAGTGGCTCCAGGTAGCATTGCACGAATTCCTGGCCGGTGATGCATTGTTTCGGGTCGGGAAAGGTGTGCTGGCGGTGCTCTTCCCGAATGGCACGCATGCCCGCGGACGTGACGTTCATGCCGAAGGGACTGAACATGGTCACGTGGCCCCATTGGCGGACATGCTCGGCGACGCGACCACGCTCATAGACCCGCACTTCCAGCCCGCTCTGCCGCAATCGCAAAGCCGCCTCTAGACCGATCGGGCCAGCTCCCAGGATGGCAACGCGCAGCGGTGGCCTGGTCGTCATCGCTCACTTCCTGTCGGACTGGTATCCTTCGCTTCAGCAGTATCCTATTACAAGGATATGCTACGGCAGTGCGATGGAGAGTTCGCCTAGCTGAATTCCATGGGATGACGGTCTGACCGATTGGTCTGTCGCCCGGAACCTCTTCCGAGAGAAGAGGGTGGCGGGAGATTGTGGACTTTTGCACGTGGTGGTAGAGGCACCTGGGCGAACGTTTCCGCAAAGGAGACGGCGACAAATAGATTGTGGGTAGCCAGCGCCATTGCCGACGATTTTGGGCTGGCTGCCTGGAGGCGGAGAGAACTGGTGGCAGCGACGGTCTGTAGAACTGCCGGCGGAACAAAACCGGTGATAGGACTGGTGGGCGGTATCGGCAGCGGCAAGAGCTATGTGGCTCGCTGTCTGCAGAACTACGGCGGCTATGTGGTGGAGGCCGATCGCCTGGGCCACGAAGCCTTACGCCAGCCGAACATCCGTGCCGCAGTCGTGCAACGCTGGGGCCAGGATATCCTGGACGCCTCTGGAGACATAGACCGTAGCCGACTAGCCGCCATCGTCTTCCGCGATCCCCAACAGCGCCGGGCCCTGGAAGCCCTGGTGCATCCCTATATTAGTCGGCGGATGCAAGAGGAGATCGCTCGAGCCCAGGGCGATCCGGCGGTGCGGTTTGTCGTTGTGGATGCTGCTTTGCTGCTGGAGACGGGCTGGCATCAGCTGTGCGACCACGTCATCTTCGTGGACGCCCCGGAGGAGCTGCGTTTAGCGCGCACCCAGCAGAGTCGGGGTTGGACTGCGGCAGAATGGCAGGCGCGGGAATCCGCGCAATGGCCGCTTGCTGAAAAACGCCGCCTCGCAGATGCCGTAGTTGAAAACAGCGGCGATACTGCGCAACTCTGCCAGCAGCTAGAAACCCTGTTACGAGCTTGGCTTGGGGATCATTCTGACTAGAACACCTTGCCAACTAGGGCGGGATAGGTGGTATAATCACTGGGGCAATGATCAGCCCACGAGCCGTCTGTCCGGCGGCTGCCAGGCGACTGGCGGTTGAATCATCTGCACTGCTGCACCTCCAGGGGCACATCCGCGGAACTGATGGCAGCGAAAGACAGTCGCACGACGGTATCGCTATCGCTGCCTGCCGTCTGCGCTGCTGAATTTTGCGCTCTATGGCAACCCCGCTGTCTTTACGCTTGCCGCTTTGGGCGCTCAGGAGTCTGACCATGCCGGAATCCCGCAGTCGTAAGGAAACCACCCGACCGCGAAGCAGTCGGAACAAGGCCGCTGCAGCTCAGGAGAATACTTCGGCAACGCTGGAGACAGCTTCCCCCGGCAAAGCGTTGCAATCTGAAGGTCTGTCGCCAGCGGTGGCGGGGAGTTCGTCGGCTAGTGGAGCCGAGTCGGCCGAATTGTCCCACAGCGAAACCTCATCTTCGGCAGAACCGCCGATAAGCAGCTCCACTGCCCAGACCGCTACCGAAGCAATCGGTGGCAGGGAACCGGCTGAGGAAAGTGTCCGGGCTGCGGGGAGCGATGCCACGCCCCGTACGCCGACCGTGGATTCCGCGATCGACGCCAGCCAGGATGCAGCCGCCGCAGATGCCGAAACAGAATCCACTGCCGTCGTAAAGGCGGAAGACCATTTCGGCGATGACGAGGACGAAGATTACTCGCCTTATGACCCGGAGACCAAGGCCCGCTATGAGCAGATAAAGCGCAGCGAGAGCCGACTCGCCGACCTCCAGAAAATGACCATGCAGCAATTGCTGCGGCTGGCCAAGGAAGAGGGTGTACCCGATTTCACGGGTCTGAAGAAGCAGGATTTGATCTTCCGGATACTGCGGCATCGGTGCGAAGTCAACGGGCTGATGTTTGGCGAGGGAACACTCGAAATCCTGCCAGACGGTTTTGGATTCCTGCGCAGCAGCGAATGCAACTACTTGCCCGGACCAGATGACATCTATGTTTCGCCGAGTCAGATTCGCCGCTTCGGTCTGCGGACGGGGGCCATTGTCGCTGGCCACATCCGCCCGCCGAAGGAAGCGGAACGGTATTTCGCCCTGCTGCGCGTAGATGCGATCAACTACGAAGACCCGGAAACGCTGGCGCAGAAGGTCTATTTCGACGACCTGACCCCGCTGCATCCGACACAACGACTGCGCCTGGAAACCACCCCGGAAGAAATCAGCATGCGAGTCGTGGACCTGGTCACGCCGATTGGCAAAGGACAGCGCGGCCTAATCGTCGCCCCGCCACGTACCGGCAAAACCATCCTTTTGCAGAAAATCGCCAACGCTCTGCTGACTAACCATCCGGAGTGTTACGTCATTGTGTTGCTCATTGACGAACGCCCGGAAGAAGTTACCGACATGGAACGCAACATCATCAAGGGACGCCAGTGCGAGATCGTTCACTCCACCTTCGACGAACCGGCGGAACGGCATACTCAGGTGGCGGAAATCGTTCTGGAGAAGGCCAAGCGACTGGTGGAGTATGGCCGGGATGTCGTGATTTTGCTGGATTCGATCACGCGGTTGGCGCGGGCGTATAACACACAGGCACCGCATTCCGGAAAAATTCTGACCGGGGGCATCGAGGCCACCGCCTTGCACAAACCGAAGCGTTTCTTCGGAGCGGCACGCAACATCGAAGAAGGAGGGAGCCTGACGATTCTGGCAACGGCTCTGGTGGAGACCGGCAGCCGCATGGACGAGGTCATCTTCGAAGAGTTCAAAGGCACCGGCAATATGGAACTGCACCTGGACAGGCGACTGGTGGACAAACGGGTTTGGCCAGCCATTGACATTAACCGCTCCGGCACCCGCAAGGAAGAATTGCTGCTCGACCCCGAGGAGCTTCGCCGCATTTACCTGCTCCGCAAAGTTCTGGCCGACATGAACCCCGTCGAGGCAATGGAATTGCTCATCAGTCGGCTGGCCAAGACCAGGAGCAACGCGGAATTCTTAGCGTCCATGAATCTGAATTGAACGGGGAATGCAGGGCACCAGCCAATCGTGATGTCGAGCCGCAGCGTTCGCCAGCCGTGTGCCCAAGGCGCGAAGGTTCAGGCTGGCTCCAGGGCATATAGGTAGCCGTCGTCCGAGCCGAAATACAAGCGGCCATTGACCAGAATGGGCGAACCCCAAACGGGGCCAGCAGCGAACGTCCACAGCACCTGGCCAGTCCAACTCAAAGCCGCCAGCGTTACCGGTTGATTGTTGTATCGGCCGTCGCGCATGGTGACGAAAATCGTGGCCGCCTGGCTTCCCGACATTGGGCAAACCAACGGTTGACATCCGCCCCAACCGTTGCCGAAAAACACGCTCCACAGCTCTTTGCCGGTAGCTGCGTCGAGGCAGAAAACCTGTCCGCCACCGTCAGCGAAGCCGTAAACCCGACCCCCATAGACATTGACTGCCCCGGCGATCAGGTTTTTCGCTTGCCGATAGTGCCACACGATTTCCCCCTTGGCGGCGTCGAGACAATAAACGCTGCCGCGGTCGGCACCCATGAAAACGCGGCCCGATTCCAGCACCGGGTCGCTGAGGCAATGGTCCATGTGGCGATCGGCGAGTTTGCGCTCCCAGATAAGTTGGCCCTTTCTTGCATCGAAACAGCGCAGGAAACCATCGGTGGCACCGATATAAACGCGGTGGTTCTGTTCATCCACGGCTGGCCCGCTGCGATGCACCAGTCCCCCTAAGAGTTGCTTCCAGATCATCTGGCCGCTATCCAGGTCCAGGCAATAAAGGTAACCGTCCCAGGCACCGAAATAGACGCGTCCCTCGACAATGGCGGGACTGGAATCCACACCGCGGGTTACGTCAGCATAACCTTTGGTGCCCGGCAAACGGGGCCCGGTGCGGAACTGCCATAGCAGTTTGCCACTGATCGCATCCAGACAGTACACCTGGCCGTCGAAGCTACCGAACACGACGCGGTTATCGCGGATCGCTGGCGTGCACTCGACGTAGGACTGGCACGGAAACGTCCAGTAAAGCTTGCCCCGGTCGGCATCAAGGCAGTAAAGCAGCCCATTGTTGTTGCCAATATATAGCCGTCCCGCGCTGACGCTGGGGTTGCCAACAAAACCGTCGTCGCGGGGTTTGGGCATTTCCCGAGCCGGGAAGCGCCAACGCAATCGCAGCGGGGGTGTCATCGGTCCCTCTGCGATCGCCTGGTGATCCGCGGTTTTGCCGATCATCTCCCAGCCACCACAACGGCGAATTTCGGGCAATGCGGTTTGTGGAAGCGGACAGGGAATTCTTTGGTTCTGGCCAAACACCAGTTGCCCACGCGGATTAGCTGCCAGCACCAGTTGCAATTGCCACGGCGGTGTCTTATCCGGTGCGGGTACGAACAGGAAACCCCGTCCTGGCCTGGGTATGTCTGCCAGCTTCGATAGCAGTGCCTCAGTCTGCGGAGTGAAGCCGGCATGCTGAATTGCGTTGATGGGATCATTGGAAAATATCACATACCACGGGGCCGGTTTCCCAACGTAATGACGAGCTATCCATGCATCATCCTCCTTGCTTCCCCACGAATGGAACCAATTGTTAACGTATCAGGGAAGCCATCGCCCCTGACTATTCTTTTCGACCCAGACCTCGACAATCAGCGCACTGATAAGCCGCTGCGGGTCTAATTGCAGTTTTGGAAAGACGGGCGGTAACCGGTCAATGGCCTGACGTAGGCCCATGACACGTACCTGGGGCCGGCTTCCCAGAAGCAATCCATCCACTGCTTCCACGTAAGTTGGCCCCAATCGCCAGGAATACCACGGGGTCGGTTCCCGGGAAATCACCAACCACTCGCCGTGCTCCGGACTGGAAAAAATAAACGCAAAATCGTCGCAGGTGTAGCGATCTCGCCAGTAACGGTACATGCGAAAGTCGCGCATTTGCCCTGTCCAGAACACGTAGCGTTTTGCAGGACCAGGCGTAAACGCACGCACGGCTTCGATGGGTTCGGCATCTGGCGGCAGGGGAGATTCTTGAGCTATTAGGCTATTCAGAAGCCATCCACTCGACACTAGGCCGACGCTAGACTGCAGGAACAACCTGCGGCTGAGCAACGTTACGAGCGGTTGACCGGCCGTAAGCACATCGGATTGGTGGCGATGCTGGTCATCTTGGACGCTTTCTGCCGCCAGTTCCCGCAGTGCCCCTTGCATGAGCCGTCTCCTGCAGAATACCGGGCGTTCATCCCGTTCACCGTCAACCGGGCCCTGTTGGCCTGAATCTTCCATTACAACTTCGACGATGCCGCGTCCACAGTCAAAACGAGCTTTGCCCGACCAAGGTTAGGACGCTGCCAGTTGCGTCTTTCCAGCTAAACTCCTGCGCTACTCTGGCGGCCGACCAGTGCGCAACTCACAGGGCTTTCGCAGGCTAGTTTCGCTGCATATCTGCTAAAATGTCAGTAGCCCCGGTGATCGCGAATCGAGACGCATCTGGTCAATAGGTCCGCGTAGCTGTGCGATAATGGCGGCGCCTAGGAACCGACTTGGCCGATCAAGCCGCAGCCCAACTCCTGGCGGATCGCACCATGCCCATATTCGACCCTAAGCCTCAAGCACCACCGCAGGGACGCTTTGCCATTGTGGCCTCGCGCTTCAACGCCGTGGTTGTAGAACGGCTGTTAACCGGTGCTTTGGAAACCTTCCGCAAACACGACGTGGACGAAGATCGCCTGGATGTGGTCTGGGTGCCGGGCTCGCTGGAAATGCCGGTCACCGCAAAAAACCTGGCCGCCACAGGTCGCTACCTCGCCGTGGTCTGCCTCGGTTGCATCCTCCGTGGTGAGACCGACCATTACCAGCACGTGGCCACACAAACCGCTGCCGGTATCATGCAGGCGTCACTGACGACCGGCGTGCCGGTGATTTTCGGTGTCCTGACCTGCGACACGCTCGACCAGGCGTTTCACCGCGCCGGGGGCAAAGCCGGCAACAAGGGAAGCGAAGCCGCCTTCACAGCTATCGAAATGGCCAACTTGTTCGCTCAGCTATCCTCCCGGCGGTAATTGGTGCCGATGGCCGGCCAAGCAGCGAGTTTTCCGAAATTCGTCACAAGTATCCGATCGGACTTGTTTGCAGCGGCCGGCATCGGTGCAAGCGACTCGCACCAATCGAAGCTGGCTACACGCGATGCGGTGCTTGCACGCGGGATGTTGCGGTTGTGAATAAACGCTGTAAGCCATCAGGTATTACGAGTCCATTGCTACCTGTGCTGGCTGGTTCCCGGTACAATAAGCGTAACACACAGTTTATTGATTACCTGCAGGGAGTTAATCATGTCGACAGGTCAGGATTTGCCGCACCTGGAAGAATTGCTGGCTCAAGCGCGGGAAGGGAGCAGTGCAGCTGAGAACGAGTTGTTCGCGCGTTGTGAAGCGGTTCGAGGCCATCGTCAGGCACATGTACGGCTGGGGCGCTCGGGCGGACTTTAGCGGTTCGGATGTCATCCAGAAAACGTGCCTGCGTCTGTTGGAAAAGTTGCGACAGGGGCGGAGTAAGGTTTTTGCAGATGCCCGAAGCTTCCTGGCGATGTCGGCGAAGCATCTGCGCTGGGCGCTGCTGGACTTGCTGCGGGGGCCAACATATCGCCATCTGGAGAGTTCGGTCAGTCCCGACGAGAGCCAGTCGCGGTATCAGCCAGCCGCTTCTACTCGCACCACCCCGGAACAGCTGGAGCTCTGGACAAAGTTTCATGAATTGATTGACCAGCCTGGCCTGTTGGCTGAAGGGGAACGCCAAACATTCTCCCTGCGCTGGTATCACGGTCTGTCCCAGGAGGAAATCGCCAACATCTTGCAAGTAAGCGTCCGCAGTGTCAAACGCTACTGGCACGAGGCTAAGGAAAAACTACGCAGCGCCGGACTCGACCTGACCCAGTTGTGCTAAGTGCCACAGGTGTGAGCGCCAGATTGCAAATTGCGACTGGCGAACACACAACCAGGAGCGGTGGGCGTCAGCCCACCGTGGACAATAAGCTGGCACCGAAGGGCGGCCCGTATATAAAAATCCAGTCGAAACGTAGCAGGCGACGGGTCATCAGCCGAGGTTATCTCCATCGGAGGCTGAACCATGGCTACGCAACCGGGAGCCCAGGGTGAGTTTCACAGGCCCCAGGACCAGCAATCCACGCAGCCACCTGCGGAGTCGCAAAAAGAAATCAGCCCGGCAACAACCAAAACAGCAGCCGCTGCCATCTTCCCAGTCCGCCACGCCGTCCGAAAAGGGAGCCACGGATACGTCGCTTAGCAGGGATTCGTTGCAACCACCGCAGGGAGCCACGGGAGAGTCTTCGCCTGGTGTGCAGCTGCCGTTTCAAGAGATCATCGAATCGGCGAAGTATCGCATCTCGGAGAAAGTAGGTGAAGGGGGCATGGCAGCCGTGTTCCGGGCCGATGACCTGGTGCTGAAGCGCCAGGTGGCCATCAAGTTTGCCCACACGCCCTCGTACAAGCCCGGTTCCAGCGGGAAGCGGAAATCACGGCTATGCTGGAACATCCCGGTGTCGTGCCGGTGTTGATGCGGGGCCAGCAGGGTGGTCGGCTGTACTATGTGATGCGGTACGTGGAAGGGACGCGGTTTGACAAAGCTATCCACGACTGGCACGAAAGCTGCCGGAGTGTACGCGACTTCCGCCAGACGAAAGTGCAACTGCAATTTCGTGGACTGCTGCAGCGGTTTGTGGCCGTGTGCCAGACAGTGGCTTATGCCCACAGCAAGGGGGTCATCCATCGCGACTTGAAACCGAACAACATCATTTTGGGCCGGTTCGGCGAGACGATTGTGCTCGATTGGGGATTGGCGCGGCGGAAATCGTCCCAAACCGATGCCGCCTCTCCGGATTCGCCCAGGCCGCCCGATGCTGCGGACGATAAACTCACCCGAACAGCAGCGAAACTGGGCACACAAGCCTACATGGCTCCGGAGCAACTAGATGGGAAAGCGACTGACGAGCGCACCGATGTGTTTCTGCTGGGAGCGACGCTGTATCACCTGCTAACCGGACGGGCGCCCTTCGCCGGAAGTGAAGGCACTGGCTCCGGGTTGAGAAGGCGCCGACAAGCCCGGCCCATCCGCGAGCTGAAGCCCTGGATACCGCCGGCACTGCAAGCGATTTGCTCCAAGGCGATGGCCGAACAACCCCAGGCTCGTTACGCCACCGCTGAGGACCTGGCGGCCGATGTAAATCGCTGGCTGGCGGATGAGCCGGTGGCGGCTTATCGTGAGCCGTTGGGCCAACGGGTAGCGCGGTGGTTGCGTCGGCATCGGACGCTGGCCGGAGTGGCTGCGGTGGTGCTGCTGGTTGTTGTGCCGTTGACCATTGGTGTCAGCCTGCTGGTGGCAGCCAAAAACCAGGAACTAGCGCAGAGCAATCGCGACCTGGAATCGGCCCTGGCCCGTGAGCAAGAGCAGCGCCAGCAAGCGGAACAGGCACCCCAGGTCGCTGAGCAACGCCGGGTGGAAGCGGAACGGGCCGCAGACCGTGCCCGCAGCGTCATCGAACTCGTCGCTTCCGACGAAGCGTTTGACCAGTTCAGCCGCAAGAAGGAGCTTACCCCCGACGAAAAGCGACTCCTCGAAGCCCTGGTACCCTACTACGAGGAATACGCTCGCCAGTCGGGTTCTGGCCAGGCGGAACAGGTGCGCCAGGCCCATGCGTATTTTCGCCTCGGCCGGGTTTTGCAGCTTCTTGGCCGATAGGAACCAGCGGAAAAAGCCTATCGCCAGGCCTTGCAACTGGATGAGCGACTGGTGGCCGAGCATCCCTAGGTGCCCCAGTACCGCCAGGAACTGGCCGGAACGCACACGGCAATCGGTGCCATGTTCGCCACCCAGGGCAAGACCGAAATGGCCAGGGAACATCTTCAGAAAGCTCGCGACTGCTTCGCGAACTGGTCAAGCAGCACCCCGAACTGGTGGAGCCCCAGAACTTGCTGAAATTCGTCGAAGGTGTGTATCGCGGGCTCGGCGGCAAGTGAAAACCGCTGTTGCAGACACCTTTCACCTCCGCCTTAGTCCGACTCGCAGGGAAAGCCAAGTGCCAATGCACCGGCGCCGCGGGAGGTACACTCGCGACGGCAAAAGGCACAACCGCCCCATGCGGAGCGGTTGGTGCCTGGGCGACTCCCAGTGTTGCCTGAGCGATGCCTGAGACCATCAGCCGAGCTGGGTTAGTCGAAATTGGATGGGCGGGCCGGACGCGAGTTGCCACCGGGACGCGAATCGCCATGGAAGTGCTTGGCCGCGTTTTGCAGCGCATCGAGCCATTCCTCCTGGAGTCCCTCCACGTCGCGCTGCCACTGGCGGTAATCCGCTTGGAGTTGCTGGGCCCGCTTGACTCGGTCTTGCACAGCCATAGGCAGGAAGACAGGTGCCCCAATGAGTTCGTCTAGCAATCCGGCAAAGAATCCCCACGAACGCATTTCCAAGGTCTGCAAGTTCGCCCAGTTCGTCGAAGATGCGGGCCCCCCGTTCCAGCAGAAGCGCCGTTTTAAGGCTGCAGCGCCGGATGTCCGGGTACACGCCGTTGTCAGAAAGGTTCTTGATCTTTGCCGCGGTTTCCCGGTACAGTGCTGCGGCAGTTCGGAAGTCCTCGTTCTTCAGAGCTTGCTCTATTGCCGGGCCGTCTTTCTCGAAAATCTGTTTCAGCCCTTCGAGGTGCTGGACAGTGGCTCGTTCGCTGACGGGGGTGCGACGCAGGGCCAATTCCTGAGCACGCGCCTGGGCAGCGAGGCTGAGAGCGAACACCATTGCGGTTACGGTGGCCAGTTTGCGCAGCATGGTCGGGCCTCCTTGTGCTAGTGCTGGTTAGTCGACTTGCTGATTCGCCAATCCGCATTCGCGAACGCTGGCCGGCTCACGTCCGCCTCTAAGGGCTTAAACGTAACTTCCGCCCAAAACGGGCCAGAAATTTTCCGTCCCGCTAGGACAGACACAAGCTGTTCGGCCCTGTTGACATCCTGCCAGGGAGTTCCAGGAGAAGGTAACCGACTCAAAGAAATATACACTGCAAATGCACCAGAAAAACGAGCCGGCAGATGTTGTTGGCCAGACCGAGCAACAGCGCCTGCATCCGATGTCCCTGTTTGCTCTTTGCTACGCAGAAGACAAAGCCAAACCGAGTGGCAGCGCCTGCATCCCCTGAATGGCTAAGCAACGACCTTGGGACCTGCATCATGCCTTCCTCGATACATTCAACGAGAGTGACTAAGCCACGACCTTGCGCCTGATTGAACGCGCCCGTACTAACTGTGTTCATGCACCGGCACCAGTTGAGCTACCACGTTGGGCTCGGTTGAACCGCCTGGGCCATCTGCAAAGCCGCCTAGCCAAAGCGTACCAAGCCGACCTCGGCCATCGCTAAACCTCCTCCGA